>ULNV01016062.1_pt1 | contig 12190 bp, 7 predicted proteins | sample 1952011 | NCBI WGS metagenome assembly ULNV01 (sample SAMEA4835586, study PRJEB28245) | human gut metagenome | biome: gut microbiome; material: fecal sample | place: Denmark | collected 2008
CCTCAATAGCATCGTATGGATAGTTCCAAAAACGTTCTGCCTCCTGCCTACCGGAAATCTTACGCACATGCTCTTTGAGTACATTGCTCTTGATGTAATCCATTGTCTGTTTTATCATCTGCGGAACACTGCCTTTGAATGTAACTTCTGTGAAATTGTTTGGATCATTCATCTTTCCGTTAGGGAATGTCACTACATCAATCTGAGTGTAAGGGAAGAACTTGCTTGGATTCTCGCAGAACATCATGGCTGTCACATTGCGAAGCAAACGGTTTTCTTTTGGTCCTGTGTACAGTTCCATTTGGTCAAGTATGGTAGAAAGCGGAGTCGTTATCACATCATCAGCCAGTTTGCTACCCACTTTGACAAGATAATCACGAAGAAGCACCAGAGAAATATCTTCCAACTGGATGTCGCTATTACCTCGTTCGTCAAAAGGCACACGATTAGCCAACTCTCGTAATTCAACGAGCGCTTCGCCTCTTGCTTCAATGCTACTTGTACCACTGCGGATGTAGAAGTATTCTTTGGTTCCTTTCGCCGTTACATTTACAGGTACAGAATAAGGGCGATAACTACCAGCAGGACACCATATAACAATCAACTGCTTCCCATCTACTTCCTCTACAGAAGTTCGGGGTAAGTAGTATGGAGCCATTTTGTTGTTGTAGCCCACCATCTCCTGCAAGATGTTATCTGTCTTTTCCATTGGCACACCTTCTACAGGGCGAATTGCCATACCTGTTTTATCGTCAGTATCTACACCAACTATGATATATCCACCGCCAAGATCATCAAAGTCATTGGCAAAAGCACATATACTATGATATATACTCCCTGGATTCCAACCTTTCTTGAACTCAATGCGGTTGGATTCTATTTTTTGCTTGTTAAGCAGATCGTTTATGTTTATTACAAGTGCCATAAAATATTTATATTGTGGTATTATGTGACCACACCTATGAATTTGACTTCTTCATAACTTTATGTAGCCATTTTTCTATATCATTTGATTTGTTGAAAGGAAATTTTCTAAGATAATCATCAAAGTCTGCGAGTTCATTGATTTTATATTTTCCTGTTAGCTTGTCAAATCTAGCATTTCTGGCAATGAATGAATCAATGATATTTGGAAGCCCCTCTTTACGAATGAGATTATCATGTAGATAAAGAGTATTGATTGATACGGGAATAATAGGTTTACAATCCATATCTGTCAATATCATTTCTGGCATTTTTGCAATTTCCTCGTAATACCATCTATTCAAAATAGAGAGGAATCCTGGTTGAAGTAGTCTGACATCCTCAAAAACTAATATTGGATAATAAGAAACATCATTTGGTATATTTTCATCCCATTCAAACGAATCGGCTTCTATAGAATCAATATGCTTAATGAGTTGACCAATTCCAATTGGTTTCGGTTGCAAACTATATGCCTTTCTGTTTTTGTCAAGATTACGAGTTTTAAAGACAATCTTCTCATGTAGTTCATCAAGTAGACGAATGTAATCTCCGTCATCTCTGCACTCTCCATTCATTTTTATTGCCTTACACTCCACAATTATCAATTCTGCATGTTTTGTACGGGCATAGAAGTCTGGTTCATTAGGTTTTTCAGACATTTCTCGTGAATTACGATCTGGAAAAGAAAAGCAATTTGTTGGTAAGCAATTGAAGAACGTTTGTCGAAATAAAACTTTCTCTATAAATTCCTTATTGTAATCGAAAAATCCACAGCTCTTTTTTTTACCATTGATATATGGGGAAAAGTCAAAGTATAAACTATTAAATAAACGTTCACAAAGGATTTGGTTGTTTATAACTAAATAACCTGATCCATCTTTCATTTTTACGAATGGTTTTGAGCGAAAATTTCTATAATCAACATTCAAGTCTACTTTCGAGGCATTTTCATCATCCAAGTAGGGAATGTATTCATCTTCATTTATACTAAGATATTCCAGAAGAGAAGGAGAGAAGAATTTCGTCTCATCATTAGATTTAATTTTGTCCAAAGAGATAATTGGAAGACCTTTTTGCTTATCTTGGTAATACTTATCTGTTTCGTAGGCTAACCAAACTATGGTAGCACAATATTGTAGCCAATTATTGATACCCCAAAAATTGAAGAGTATTTTGGTCGCCTTTCTCAACACTTCGCTGGATGGAATATAATCAACTAGCAATTGAAAATAATACATCTGTGGTTGAAGAGCCGTTTTCAAAGAGTAATTGTTTGTGTCATTAGTAAGGAAGCTATTGAGAAACATTAATTCATCAAGTTTGTATGTTTCTTTCTGATTCTTAAAACTTGCTATTTTCTCATTTAGCGTAAGAATTATTTTAAAAAGAGTGAATTCAACATCGCAATCATCAATAGTATCCTTAAAGTCTTCTGGTCTTATTGCAAAAATTTGACGCCAAAGTTCTAATCCTGTGCGGAAAGTAACAACTTGCACTTTTTCATTTGGATTTATTCCAGTTCTTCTATAATACGACAGAAACAACTCGTTAATACGAGTAATATGTTTCTTACTACTTTCTGAAAAAAGTGTCTTTTCATTGTCTGGAATATGCATATTACCATAATGGAGGCTAATAATAGCCGCCATCCGAACGAGTTTATTACGATTAAAGAGTTTTAATGTAGAAGGTATGTCAAGGGGATCTTCTCTATAAAAAAACTCACTATAGTCAAGAATCCTTCTTATATGGTATGTCGTTTGTGTGTACATATGATTTTAGTCATAATGACTTTTAGAATTATAGGGTGCATAACACGTTATTATCCCTGTATGCTTCCGGACTGGCATCTACTTACTCTCCCATATTTGCAGTACCATCAGTTTTAACACATTTCACTTCTCGGTTCGGAATAGTAAGAGGTGGGACAATGCTTTATAGACACCTATTATTATCTGCATTTATATCAAATGAACGTTCAAGTTCTAATTCAGGACGAGTTAGAAGTACAGGCATTTCTTTTTTATCCTCCATATTCGGTTCACTAGAAGCATTCTTAGCTCTTGATATTGCCCACCTTCTAAGGTCTGTAATCTGTCTTTCCATAGTTTTAGAAAGCGGAACAGTATTCTTTATTGCATCAATTAAGTGTATCATCTGCAATTGTAACTATTCAGCGGTCAAATACAATTGATAATCAGCCTTTTGGGTTAATTGTATCTACAAAGGATTGGAATTAAATGATATGCTTACTATCTTTTTGTTCGCATTTTCTATCTATTTCCTTTGATATGATACCCATTATCTCCTAAGGATGTCATTAGCAACAACATCTATCGCTGAATAGTTACCTGCAATTTTGGAGCAATATGCGATTTTTGAGATTCTACATATGCTGTAAACATAGCCTCTTTCACACATTCTTCAATTTCTGCTCCATTAAAACCTACTGCATTTTGTGCTAAAATGTCTAAAGCAAATGAACTAGCGTTTTGCCCATTCTTTTGAAGATGAATTGAAAAAATATTCTCTTTTTCTTTTTGACTAGGTAGATCAACAAAGAAAATTTCATCAAATCGTCCCTTTCTTAATAACTCTGGAGGTAGTTGATTTATATTATTGGCTGTAGCAACGACAAATACAGGTGCCGTCTTTTCTTGCATCCATGTTAATATTGTAGAAAAAATCCTAGAAGTTACTCCTCCGTCTGTTGCTCCACTTGAGTGTACGCCACTAAGTCCTTTTTCGATTTCGTCAATCCATAAAACACAAGGAGCTACAGCTTCTGCAGTAGCAATAGCCTTCCTAATATTGTCTTCGCTCGAACCTACTATACCTTGAAAAACTTTTCCCACATCTAAACGAAGTAATGGCATACTCCAATTGGAGGCAATACTTTTAGCTATTAAGCTTTTTCCACAGCCAGGAACACCTAACAAAAGTAGGCCCTTAGGTTCTTTCAACCCCCAATCGCGAGCATCTTTGTCATAAGCTAATTGTCTTTTTTTTAGCCATTCTTTTAAGTTTTCCATACCTCCTACATCTTTTAGACTCTCATTCTTTGGAAAGTAATCAAGAACACCTGATTTTTTGATAATCTGTTCCTTCTCAGAAGAAACTGTGAAAGGAGACTTCTCGTCTAAACTATCTTTTACAGAAGCAAGGCAATATGCTAAATCTGCTTCCATAGATGTCATTCCTAATGCTGCATCTATAAGTCTATTTCTTAGATTTGTTTTGAGTTCAACTTTTGACTGTTTAGCTACAATGTCCAATACTTCCCCCAATTCATTTCGCTTGGGGAGCGGTATTTGCAATACTGTAATATATTTTTCTAATTCTATTGGGAGTTTATAACTTGATGAAAGAATTATAGCATGAGTATTATTGTTTGTTGCTTCTGCAATCTTCCGTAACATCAACTTCACTTCATCCCTATCAATATGATTATTTATATCCTCAAGAACAAAAACATTCTTCTCTCTAGATTTTTTGGAATTAAGAATATACGCCAACACTTCAAGGGGATTTTGCATACGTTCAATTCGTTTCTCTGTTTTATCCGGTAAAATCTCAACTAGTCCGTAGACACAATCCCATTGGTAATAATTTACTTTTTTACCTTCCCTTCGTAATAACTCAACAATTCCCTTTATCTTTTGCTTCGTTCTGTAATACTCGTAGCTATGAAGATATAATACAGGGTAGTAAGCCCTGATCATTAGTATAAGTTTCTGAAATACATCTTCCATGTTATTATAAATTTTGTTCTATATTAATAATTATACGCGGCTTCATTTTACTCGCATATTTAGCAGGTACAGGCTTTTTTGTCATTACACGTTTGTTTCCCATATGCTGCTCTAAAATATCCATTGCCTCATGAGCCTTTTCGTTTACATCATTTGGTAAATAGTCTGAATCTGTCACAATGGTTCCATCTTTAAGAATAGTAAATTTAATAGAGGCAAAAGGTTCATCTTCCAAAGGATCATATGATTTTGCTTCCATATAAAAACTAAACTTTTCCTCCTCGGTTGGTTTAAAGTCAAAATTTGATCGATATGCAAATCCTGCTTTTTCAAATTCTGAGATTAAGGCATTTTTCGAGTATTCCGCATTCAGTACTTGAAACATTTCCTTTAGTTCTTCTACTTTTTCAAGCGCATTTGGCATATAAAAAGTATTATAAGTAACCTCATTGGTTAAGACATCAAGTTTTAATGCAAACTCGCCATAGAAGTTGGAACCAATTCCAACCTCAGTAACCAACAATATATTATTCTGTATCGAATACTTCCATCCCAAAGCTTCACACGCAGCCTTCAAGACATTAGCATTCATAACTTGTGGATTCCGAGCGAATCTAGATGACTCAAATCTTGACATATTTATAATGAATGTAATAATTTACCAATAATTTTAGATGGATTTTGGTAATCGTTCTTATCTAAAAATGTTTTGCCAGAGAATAACTGCCTAACTAATTTGTTGCCCAATTTGACATTATAAAATGAAAACAACTTTCCATCAATAGCAATAAACACTCTAGAAGTGCCCTCCTCTTTATCCTTCAAAATATTATATTTAAAGAACTTTTGTAGGTTTGAGTCACTTAATAATGTTACCAATTTCTCTTTCCATTTATCGCCCACATTTGCTTTTGACGCATTATTATATAACGACAAGTAAAACAAACCTACTAGATGCTTCAGTATGGATGCAGAATCTGTGGGATTTAATTCATAAAAGGACATCGCTAAAGTTTGATTTCCATCCAAGCTTTGGGATTTTGCTATAGATTGGCAGCCAGATTCATTGCCATTGATCTTTGGTCCCTTTATAGACGTATTGATTATGTTCTGTAAATGTAGAATTACATTTTGAATATCATCGTTTATGAGCAAGGTATCACAAAAAGATGATAACTTAAACAGTTTTGCTCTATATGAGTTTATCTCTTTCTGAGACAACCCATCGTTAATCTTGCTTTCTATTTCGCTTTTTAAGGATTCAATTTCCTTCGCTAAAATGTCTGATTTCGCTTGTGTCTTGCGCTCCTCTAGCATATTATCGTAATCAATAAACAACTGCTCTAGCTTATCATCCTTTCTAAAATACTCAATTTTATCGTTATGATAGCTTTGTATTTCATTAGATGACAATGTAGAAATCTCTTGCAATGCTTTTTCAATATACTTTTCTGCAAATAGTTTCTTTGATAACTGATATTGATTTATTGCTGCTTGATAATGTGCAAGACACATTTCTTCAGCTCTGATATGAGTGATGTTTTTAGATGTCACAGAGAAAGATAAAACGTTAAAACTACCAGTGAAAAGAACACATTGTCCATTTTTTACTTCAATAACATTCTTTTTATGAAATGCAGGAAGTTCCACATGGAAGAATTGTTTAACATATTCGGATTCTAAAGATTTAAGGGCCTTTTGAGATTGATCTCCAACCATTTTATCTTTGTGGCTGTCAAGTCCTCCATCAGGAGCTGAGTAAGAGATAAAAACCTTGCCTCCTTGTTTAAGATAGTTCTTAATCAATGGAAGACGGTTACGTATGAATGCGCCATCTCCCACCCAAGGGCTAGACAACCAAATTTCATCTGGTTTGTCTGTTTGGAAAATACTATGCAATTCTGACTCAAATGCAATAGAGTCGTACAATGCCCGCTTATGAAGTCTTTCTGATAGGTCATCTGGGTTTATTTCTTCTTTTCCTTTATTCTCTTCACCTACTGCAGCTTGCTTATCCTCTTGTTCTATAAGTTTCTTCTCTGCGGAAATAATATTTTTAATATCTTCCTTAACCAAAGGATCCGACTTCGCTAGTTCTAAGTCATCATATATAGCAAGGTCTTCACTCTCACTGGCAGTTTGCAGCATTTGTGAAAACAATGCCTGCTTTAAATCTACATCCTCCTCAAATAATTGAGATAATGGATGTAAAACAGCCTGTGTCGTATCATCATAAACAATTGTCCTTACATGTTTCGTTCTGATACTCTGAACAAAACACACTGTTAAATCGTACTTATAAAAATTATGATTTTGTGGCGTAGCTTCCTGAAGAATAAATCTTTCTTTTGAACTCTGCATATTAGATGCTTGGATCTCCGAAAGTTTTTTGATTTCCTCAAAAGTAAGAGGCAATAAAGATTCGTTCTCTTTGAAAAAATCAGATTCGTCAACAAGCTGAATATCGTCAGCAGAAACACAATCTCGCAATCCGGTAAAAGAATGATTTTTATTCAAATACCAAAGTTCAAAGTCTGAACTAAAAGATTTCATTCTCTCACCATGAGCCGCAAAATCCTTACCTTGTTCCGTTATAAAATATGCAGACTCGTCACCTCGCACAAGGTTGTATCGAATCATAGTGTCGATGGCACTACGAATCATTTTTTGTTCAGCAATGTCATGTTCAATATCCAATCCCAATATTTTACCAATATTGGAAAGGGATGTTTGACCATCTATACTGATTATGCCAACAACTGCCTTTTCGAATGCAGAAATCTTCTCAGGTTTGTTAGTTATGCCTTTATACGACTGAGCAATGAACTTTATTGTATATGGAATATATCCGATAATAAGCTCGGATATAGCCTTATTATTTTCAATGACTCGATTGAGGCGCTGATCTAACGTCTCTTCAATCATTTCATTTTTATCAACACCTTTCTTTTGAGGTTTAGACTTCAAATTCTTTATCTTTGGGTTGAAATTTTTGTTTCGCCCCTTGTTATATGTATTTTGTTTCATCTTACCAAGTCTTGAAGTTGTTTAATGTCAAAATGTTCCATCTCGTCAATTGATCTTTGATAGTGAGCATTCTGTCTAAAGAACTGTTTGTTTCCGACCACTATTAACAGTCTTCTTGCACGGGAGAAACCTACGTTAATACGTCTTATATCTTCTGCGAATCCATAGCGATGCTCTTTATTGCTTCTCACCGTTGAAATTATAATTATGTTACGTTCCATTCCTTGGAATTTGTCGACAACATTAATTCGGAATGGAAGTGATTTGTCTATTTTTCCATCCTTATACATTTCTTTAATCTTGCCGTATTGAGCTCCATAGAACGTTATAATACCAATCTCCTTGTCTTCTGGTTTCTCTTGTGAATCCATAAACTTTTGGAATCCGTCTGCCTTCTGTAAAGCCTTAATAACAGTCCTAATAGCATTTAGTTCACCATAATTTACATAAGAAGTAGAACCACTTGGTTGGCTTTCAGGCGTATCTACATCAACCCAGATTGCATGTGTCTGGGGGTCAATGAATCCTGGAAGGTTAAGACCGTGATATCGACTTCCTCTTGCATTATATTCTTCATTATCCATATCTTCATCTGCAAGACCGCACTTCAATCCTTCTTCAAGTTCTTCACTGTAGAAATGACTTATCGTATTCATTATCTGCTTATGCATACGGTATTGGGTATCAAGGGTAGCAACTATTGAAGGCTTTAGTTTAAATGCAGACCTAAACAATATTTCAAATTGCGACTCTTGGAAGCTTTCGATGGTTTCCGCCAACACCTTCTGATTAGCTTTCTTCAATGATAATACAATGTTGTCTTCATTCATCATTGGAGGCAGCTGCTTGTGATCACCTATGATTATAATTTTCTTTCCCCAAACCATAGGTACAGACATCTCCAATGGTGTTGCTTTACTTGCCTCATCCATTATTACAACGTCAAAAGCATTCTCATTGTTACCAAACAATAGTGCATATATTTCCTGTAGTTGCTTTGAACCACAGATACTACATGTAGCAGCTACAAGGTTTACATTACTCTTATAGGCTTCGTAGAATTGTTCTCTCGTGTTTCGGTCACGAACAATAAGATCTTTCTTCCATTGATCAATAACGGACGCATACTTCTCATCTTCTGTCATGTCTCGAAGAATTGAGTCTATCCAAATATTTACTCCATTGTCTTCATTTTCAGCGTTTGTTTTTTTACACCAATCTTCCATGAAGTCAAGCATGTACCTTTTAGCTTCTATTCCAATTTCTTTTTCTGTTGAAGCATTTTGAATTCGAACAGGTCTAATACCTCTACGTCCCTGCAATCGTTCAAGTGCGTTGTCAACGGCAAGATTTGTTTGGGATGTTAGAAGAATCTTCGAATCAGGTTTCTTAAGAATTTGTTGCCATATAATCTCAGCAATGACAGTTGTTTTACCAGTGCCAGGAGGACCTTGAATAATGGCTATATCAGGAGCAGAGACAGCTTTTGCTACTGCCTCTAATTGTTTCTCATTAAGATAATTCTCTATCTTAGTTTCTGTTATTCGTTTCTTTACCTCTTCAAGATCTTCGTCAAACTCACCTGCATACCTGGGGTCAAATAAGAAATCACATAACCTTGGATTGGCAGGAGCGGGAATTCTTTTTGTTTTAGAACGAGGATAGAATTGGTTAGGATTGGTAATACGCAACATAGAATCGCTCAATCTTCTTAACTCTGAAGATTTGCCAACCATTGGGAATTGCAAGTAGTCACCGACATGAATAAATTTCGCAACTTGCCCTTTGGCATTGCGATCTTCCATGTAGTCTATAAAATCTGAACTGATTTCTAACTTTATACTATTGAGTTTCCTGCCAATACATCTGCCTAATGTTAAAGCATTTCTTAGCATTTGAGACCTATTCCTTCTCAATTCATTGATTTCGTCGTAATCCTGATATTCTTCCTCATATGCCATATCTATGGCTTCGCTAATAGCATCATATTCATTCGCCTTAATAAGATTAACATCTTCATTTACATAACCATTTCTAAGATTCTTTTCAAATCTTATATTGAGTTGGTGATCAAACTCAAAAGATAATATGGTTTTACCTTCATCATTAGTCTCAAATTCATTAGTAAGCAAGGATGGATACAAACTTATACAAGAGTTTATAGCATTATGGAAAGAGCTTAACTCATCCATATCTGTATATTCTATGGTATAATTAAGAATCTTACATGTCTCATCGTTTTCAAATGAGGCAGTAAAAGACGGAGTTATCTCTGTGATTTTCTCTGCTATTTCTTTATATACCTTTTTACAATAATTAATATCGTCACTCAAGAGTTTGATGACAACAGAAGGATGATATTCCTGTTCTTGAATGCTAAGAGATTCACCACAACATTGACGAACCTCAGAAAATAATTCAACATAATTATCGTAATCAGTTGGATAGAACTCAACTAATCCTGATGCTGCTTTGATTTTGATCTGCTTTTTTGAAACAAAATGTAGCTGCATATCACGCAGCAAACCTTTATTTGGAATCACAAAACACCCATAATCATATTCTTTTCTTATGAAAGTCTTATAGTCATAAGCAGCTATGACCTTCTGATGCATCTCATATGCAGTATTGAAAAAAGAATAAGAATCATTTGTACTGAAAATATAAGAGGCATCATCTACAGAAAGCCCCTCAATTTGTACATCTGGCCTGAATTCTGTTGGAGTAAAAATTGCTCTACATGCTGCAATTCTTATACTTTGGAGTGCAGGTTCATTTAAGTTTAGATAAGTTTTACCTTGGGTCTTGATGAGTAGTTTACCACTAACAGAATCCAATACATCAATTACACCTGCCATTTTCTTTATAGCAGACGTAATAGAAGAAATATCCTGATTACTCTTAAAAGAAGTAGTGATAACCGTTTGACGCTCCGTTGTTAAAGTTTCTGGATATTTTGATTGCACTAATCTGTCAAGATATAATGCTTCGCTATCATCCTTAAAGGTATAAACACCTTCAGCATAATCAAATTTTGCATCAAAATCTTTTAAAGATAAATTTATATCTTCCAACAATTCGTCAAGATTATCAGATGACTGAAGTGTTAGACTACCAGAAATGACATGCTTTACATCTTCAGCTAACTTATAGCAGTTATCAGCTGCAGCCCTTGACAATTCATCCAATATTTCTTCAGTTATATCAACATATCCTGCAAAAGATATTTCGCCCTTCTTGTTTGTTACAAATTCAACATTAGGATTGCGGTATTTTGTTGATGGAACACCTTTAATTGCAGAAACTAATCTTTGTTGCAGAGTAGGTGCCTTAACCTTTAAAGTCAATGTACTATAAGTTCGGTTATTAAAATGTTCCTTTTCTATAGTACCTACTTCTTCAACAATAAACAATTCTTTTTTGTCTGTATTTAGAGCTCTTTCGCCATCGATATAAGCTTTCCACATTCTTCGAGATTGCTCTCTGTTAATTTCTCGTATTGGTTCTTTTAAAGATGTTAGGCTTGTGCAGAAATCCTTTATCTCGCGATATGAGGTCATAAGGTCATTACGATCAAGGAAATCCATAAGGTTGTGGTTAATGTATTCTTCTGCCATGAATTTTAGATTCATGCTTTTGAATTCAGAAGAATCTGTAGGCACAACAATCTCTTCATCTGAGATGTAACTTAAGGAAAATTCAGTTAAATTTTGTCTTGCTGTTACATAGATAGACAACTTCAATTCTTCAATAATAAATTGATACTTTCGAAAATCTTTTTTATCCTTTCCCTTATACACGATTTTGCACTCATGAACGCCAAGAATGCTATCAAATAATTCTTTTGCTGTCTGAGTAATAGATTTTATATAGTTTTTGCTATACTCAAAGGCTTGTTGAGAATACACAATAATACACGGCGTTGACTCCAATACCTCTGTAAAAAGTTCCTCTGTGAACGTTCTATCTAATTCTGCCATGTCTTTTTATTTTAGATAAACAATGCTTATATTTCGATCGTACATATTTAATTGCGCTCGAACAATACTATTGTCCTCGATCATAATAACTAAACCATAATTTGCAAATGATGCTGCTTCCATAGGAGCTCCGATTGCTAAAGCGTTTTCGTCATAACCATAACCTCTGAATTCAATAATATTCTCTTGCTTATTTACGATTTTCATTCGTTTTGGTGACATTTGAATATTGTTCTGCCATAATGGATGCACGCCATCCATATTGTACATTGTCACAGTGTATCCTTCGGCACCTTCAATATTCTTTTCAATTGTTATTCTACGATGACAATTGTAGTTATGTCCAGAGACATCTTGCCCATTTTGGAAACGGACATGGTCTGATGAATCGAAAACAATTTTCCCATTAGGAGGATTATTGTCACCTTTTAGTAACTATTCAGCGGTTGGGCATGGCGGGGTTTC
>ULNV01010680.1_pt1 | contig 12091 bp, 18 predicted proteins | sample 1952011 | NCBI WGS metagenome assembly ULNV01 (sample SAMEA4835586, study PRJEB28245) | human gut metagenome | biome: gut microbiome; material: fecal sample | place: Denmark | collected 2008
CCCTTGAAACGCTCATTATCCGCACTCCGTCCGTTTGTGTGATATCCGACATTTCGGTTGCGCTGCGTGGAAGCAAGATAGCAGCGGGCACGGGGTATATTTATGTGCCGGATAACCTCGTTGACAGCTACAAGGCGGCGACAAACTGGGTTGCTCTTGCAAATCAAATCAAGCCGATTTCGGCGTTGGAGGCGAGCACATGATAAAAACAGAGACCCGTACAGATGGACTAATCTACACTTACAGCGATGTCGGCAAGAAAATCCAGAAGGTCGGTACAGACGAGATATATGACACCGCCATAGATTTGCCGAATGCCGGATATACCTACGCGGAAACCGATGCGGACAGCGAAATATCCGATTCTGAAGCACTGAAAATAATCACAGGAGGTGCAGATATATGACGCGAGCAGAAGCAAAAGCTTATCGCGACAAGATAGATGGCGTGTTGACGAAGGTCACGACGGACGCAGAAGCTTTAAAATATGCCGAGCTTTATCCGCTTTGGAGCGGGTATGCCGATTATGCCGTCGGCAGTATAGTCCGCAGACCGGGCGGGCTGTATCGCTGTTACAACGCTATATCAGCAAATCCGACATGGTTGCCGGAAAACACCGCCGCGCATTGGGAGCCTATCACGGTCGGCGAGGACGGCACGATAGATAACCCGATTACAGCGGCGGCTGGCATGAGGTACTTTAAAGACAAGTACTATCTCGACGGCGGCAAAATTTACAGATGCACGAGAGACGACAGCAACGGTCAAGGTACTATACTGCACTATGTACCGTCGCAGCTTGTTGGAATTTACTTTGAAGAGGCGACCAAAAGTTAATAAAAATCAAAATGGAGAGGAGGCGGGATAGGTGGCGAAAGTTAAGAAGTCAGAACCAACTAAAAAATTAAGACCGGGTCTGACACCAGAGTCGAGAGAAAATCAGATGATAGCTCTAGCCGTCGATCTTGCTGAAAAACAGTTACTAGAAGGAACCGCCTCTTCTCAGGTTATAACTCATTTTTTAAAGCTTGGTTCTACAAAGGAGCGGCTTGAAAAAGAAAAACTGGAAGAGGAAAACAAACTACTTCGAGCTAGGACAGAAGCTCTTCAGTCTGCTAAGAGAGTAGAGGAGTTGTACTCAGACGCTATTGCAGCCATGAGAAAGTATAGCGGAAACGGTGATTCTAATGAGTAATAGATCATATTTGGAATTAATCACCATTCCAACTTTTGAAGAGCGATTTGATTATCTTCAGCTCAAAGGAGCAGTTGGAAAAGAGACATTCGGATATGATAGATATCTTAACCAAGTCCTTTACAACTCCAGAGAGTGGAGAAGATTTAGGGACCAAATAATAGTTCGAGATAATGGATGCGATTTAGCATGCGAGGATCACGAAATACTCGGTGCTAGAGATAAAGATGGGAAACTTCACAGACCAAAGATTATAGTCCATCACATCAATCCGATTACAGTTGCAGACGTACTTGATCGTAATCCAATGGTATTCGATCCGAACAACGTTATAACTACTACAATGAACACACACAATGCTATTCACTACGGAGATGAAACTCTGTTAGTCGCATCTCCTGTTGAACGAAGCAAGAACGACACTTGTCCTTGGCGACATTAAAGGAGGTATTAATTTGGATAGCATATTGACATCAGTTAAAAAGATGCTCGGAATTACAGAAGATTATGAGCATTTCGATGCTGATTTGATCATGCACATTAATTCAGTGTTTATGATCCTAACACAACTTGGTGTCGGTCCTTCTGAAGGCTTCAGTATAGAGGGCAAATCGGATACTTGGGACGACTTTATCTCAACCGGTTCAAATCTCGAAGCTGTAAAGTCTTATGTATATTTGAAGGTAAAACTTTTGTTTGATCCACCTCTCAGTTCTGCTGTGATGGAATCTATGAATCGAATGATTAGCGAACTTGAGTGGAGGTTGAACGTTTCAGTTGACCCTGGCGAATCTGATTAAAAGGAGGTGCAACAAATGATCACAGCAATACTTTTTAATCTTATGAACCAGCTTGGTCTCTATGGTGCAATGTTTTATGTCGCGGCTATAAAGATTCTTCAGATGCTCGGCATAATATGAACAATTTAATATTCGAGGAGGAAAATCAAAATGGATAATAATGAACTCTATCATTATGGCGTCCTCGGTATGAAGTGGGGTGTAAGACGATCGCCATCTCAGCTCGGTCATAAAATCAGAATAAAAAGGAAGAAGAAACCTTCTGAACCGATTCATGAAGATTATAAGAAAGCTCATAGTAAAAAGAGCGTTTCAAGTATGAGCGATGCTGAACTTCGAAACCGAAATAATCGTCTTCAAATGGAAAGACAATATGCTCAATTAACTAAAAAGAATAGCAAAGGAAAGAAAATAGTGTCTGGTCTTATAGCCACAGCAGGAACAATTGCCGCTGCAGAAGGAGCCTATAAAACTTATAAAAGAGTTGGTAATCAAATTTTAGATAAGCTTGGCGATTATGCTGTTCGCGATATTATGCGCAAAAACATAGGGCGTGCACTTTAAGAAAGTTGGTGAATAATATGTGGACCTATAATTATCCTCAATCAAGCGATGAACTTTATCATCATGGTGTTAAAGGTATGAAGTGGGGTGTAAGAAAAAGAGATTATCGCTCTACAGGAGTTCGCTCTGCTATTGCCAGAAAGAAAAATCAAAAGGTTGATGAGGGCTTTAATGAATGGAAAGAGAACGCTAAGAAAAGATCTGATGCTATAGATCTTGGAAAGAAAGCCAATGCATCAAAAATGGCTTATGAGAATAATCGATCTGATAAGAAGCTTAAGAAGCAGTACAAAACCGATGAAAAGGCGTATAAAAAAGCTCTTAGCAAGAATACTACTTATCGAAAAGGACAGGTCAGAAAAGAGACTGGTTCAGATCTTTCTAGAAAGTATCTGAGCGAAGCTAAGAAGGTAAAGAAACAGCTTACTGCCGACCCATCTAATAAGCAGCTCAAGAAAAGATATAATGAATTGATGAGCAAGCACGATATTGAAAGAGCAAAAGCAAGAAAAGCAGAACAAGTAGCTGCTAACAGATCTCGAAAAAAGGCTAGCATGAAACGTGCAATGACTATGACAGTAAAGGCTGCTGCCGGAACTGCTGCTGTAACTGCTGGAGTAGCTGCTACTAATGCCGTTCTTCGAAAATATGATGTGCGGCTTAATGGCCATCCAGTTGGTATAAATGCAGAGCAAGTAAAAAGGGCTGTTAAGTTTGGCAAAAAAGCATTTAGATACATCTAATAAGGAGGCGTCGAGATATGGCATTATCAAACACAGCCGTTCCAAAGTATTACGGCCAGTTTCGTGATGCCGTAATCAGAGGCGAAATACCCGTATGTAAAGAAATCTCTATGGAGATGAATCGAATAGACGACCTTATTGCTAATCCTGCTGTCTATTACGATGATCAGGCTGTTGAAGGTTTTATCGATTATTGTGAGAGTGAATTAACTCTAACTGATGGTGAAGATTTGAATCTACTGGATTCATTCAAACTGTGGGCAGAGGAGATATTCGGTTGGTATTACTTTGTTGAAAGAAGCGTGTATGAACCGTCTCCAGATGGTCATGGTGGACATTATGTTACAAAGTCGATAAAGAAGAGACTGATAAACAAACAGTATTTGATCGTGGCAAGAGGTGCCGCGAAATCAATGTATGGCTCTTGCATTCAGAACTTCTTTTTAAACGTTGATACTTCTACAACTCACCAAATTACTACGGCTCCTACAATGAAGCAAGCAGAAGAAGTTATGTCACCAATTCGAACCGCTATAACCAGAGCTAGAGGGCCGCTTTATAAGTTCCTTACTGATGGCTCTTTACAGAATACTACAGGTTCAAAAGCGAATCGTGTAAAACTGGCATCTACTAAAAAGGGTGTCGAAAATTTCTTGACTGGTTCTTTGCTTGAGATCAGACCTATGAGTATTGATAAGCTCCAGGGTCTGCGATGCAAGATTGCTACCGTGGATGAATGGTTATCAGGAGACATCAGAGAAGATGTAATCGGTGCAATAGAACAGGGAGCTTCTAAGAATGATGATTATCTCATCGTTGCTATAAGCTCAGAAGGTACGGTACGTAATGGAAGCGGCGATACAATCAAAATGGAGTTAATGGACATCCTTAAGGGCGAGTATATAAATCCGCATGTTTCGATTTGGTGGTACAAGCTCGATTCTATCGACGAGGTTGCGCATCCCGAGATGTGGGTAAAAGCTAATCCGAATCTCGGTAAGACGGTTACCTATGAGACGTATCAGTTAGACGTTGATAGAGCCGAGAATGCACCAGCGACTAGAAATGATATTTTGGCTAAACGTTTCGGCATACCTATGGAGGGCTATACATATTACTTTACTTATGAAGAAACCCTTCCTCATCGTAAACGAGACTTTTGGAGAATGCCGTGCTCGATGGGAGCGGATCTCTCACAGGGCGATGACTTCTGTGCATTTACATTTATGTTCCCTCTAGCTAGAGGCGAATTTGGTATCAAGACTCGAAATTACATAACCGAATTAACTCTAATGAAACTCCCATCTGCTATGCGAAGCAAGTACGACGAGTTTATAAAAGAGGGAAGTCTAATTGTCATGCCAGGAACTATTCTTGACATGATGCAAGTTTATGACGATCTAGACAATCATATAGCTCAGTGCGAGTATGATGTCCGATGTTTTGGATTCGACCCATATAATGCGAGAGAATTCGTAGAGAGATGGGAACGAGAAAACGGACCATTCGGTATCGAAAAAGTTATACAGGGAGCTAAAACAGAGTCGGTTCCTTTAGGCGAACTTAAAAAGCTTGCTGAAGAAAGAATGCTTTTGTTCGATGAAGAGCTTATGACTTTTGCGATGGGTAACTGCATTACTCTTGAAGATACCAACGGCAATAGAAAACTTTTAAAGAAGCGATACGATCAGAAGATAGATGCTGTTGCAGCTATGATGGATGCTTTTATCGCTTATAAGATTAACAGTGAAGCATTTGAGTAATGGAGGTGTAGTTATGTGGGAATATAACTATATTACAAACTGCGATGAGCTTTACCACCACGGTGTTAAAGGTATGAAGTGGGGTGTCCGTCGTTTTCAGAATAAAGACGGAAGCTTAACTAATGCAGGAAAGAAACGCTATAACGAAGAAGACGGCAGTTCTAGGAAAAAATCCGATACAGAAACATAAGGATAAATTAATTCAGAAATATATTGAAAAAGGATATTCTAAAAGTGCTGCAGAAGTTGCTGCTAAGCAAAGAATGAGAGCCGAACTTGTAGTTGGAACAGTTGCAGCTGTCTCTGTTGCGGTTATAGCAACGAAAGCGGCAACTAGGATCGGTCAAGATTATTGTGACAAAGTCATAAAGTCCGGTGTAGAGATTCAGAATATTGGTGCTAACGGTAAAGCAACATTTAAAGATTCTCCATTTTATGGCGCAATTAATAGAGGAGATAAATTGGCTTATAGAATGTTGTATCCTAATGAAAAGAGAGGAATGGCAAAAGCGAGTTTGGGAGAAGCTTATGATGGAATATACAATAATAAGATCAAGCTTACTCAAAACATTAAACGTGCATCTGTTAAAAATGCTAGAAAAGCTCTATACGATAAAATGGGCGCTGACCCAGAGTTTAAGAAAGACGTTCTTGACACTATAAAATCGACGATGTATGGAAACGACGCCGAAAAATTGCTCAAATCGAATCCCGCAAAGTTTTATGATAGATTTAATCAGGCATTAGCTACGCCGGAGTTTCAGGATAAAGGAATAAATAAAAAGTTTTATTCTGAGCTTGAGAAAAGGGGGTATAATGCTGTGTTGGATATAAACGATACTCGTTATAGCGGTTATAAAAAAATATCCAAAAGCCCTACTATCTTCTTTGGTGATGGTAAATGGGAGAAAATAGGAAATAAAAAGGTGTCCGATACTGAAATCAACAACAATCTTATAAAATATTCTTTGGGCTTAATAGCTAAGAATTCTGGAAAGCAAGCCGTTGAGGTAGCTGCCGCTGTTGGTGTTGGAAAAAGCATCTCAGATAGTAAAAAAATAGATAAATATTTGGCCGAGCATCCTAACTCCAAACTTTCAAGAAAAGAGATATTAAAGTTGGTTAATAAGGAAAAGCGTAAGAACGTTGGTAAAAAATAATTCGCGATTATAACTTTCTATATAATGAAAGGAGGTACCGAATATGAAAAAAACATCTATTTTTGGAGTATTGGACCAGATCGCAAAGAATAATGGATATAATGACAAATTTGAGTTATTTCGTGATTATAACTTTATTCCTACCGTAAAAATTCCAACGCACAAAAAGATCGAAATCATATCGTTGCTATGGAAACACTATGTTAATAGAAGATGACAGCTGGAAGACACAAGCTGTCTTCTTTTTTATGAAATTTTAATCGATCTACAAGCACGTTTTCTATGACTAAAGGAGGGATTACTATGTGGGAATACAATTATACACCGAGCCCCGACGAACTTTATCACTATGGTGTTCCCGGTATGAAATGGGGACGAAGAAAAGCTAGAATTTACACTAGAAAATTAAGAACTGCTAAAGAAAGCGCAAAAGAATGGAACGAGATTGGCAATCGTAAATCAGCTAAAGCTCTTTCTAAGGGAAAGACCGAGAAGGCATCTAAAATAGAAGCAAAGTATAAAAACTATGCTAAAAAAGACAGAGCGGATGCTAAAAGATATTCGCAAAAACTTGCTGAAGAAAATCGACGTAACAAATTCAGAAAAGCTCGTGGAGATGTGTATAAAACGAGAAGTAGAGGTGCAAAATTTGCTACTAATGTATTAGGAGGAGCATTTGCTAACCGTACTTACAATAGCGTAATAGCTGCTGGAGGCTCAAAAGCTGGAGCAAGAGCTATAACGGCCGCAACTACTATACTTGGAGGTCCTGTTTCTCCTGCGGCTCATCTTGCAGTTTCTTCGTATTATACACGCCAAGCCGGCAAAAAGAAAACATCTAAGCAATACAGATGATTCTTTTGCCTAATTAGTATACCAGAGAGGAGAAATTCAAAATGGAGCAAACACTTGGATCTAGGCTGAGACATGCCTGGAATGCTTTTCGGAGTCGAGATCCCACGGAAGAATTTAGAGATGTTGGGCAAGGATATTACTATCGTCCAGATAGAGTAAGGCTAACTAGAGGAAACGAGCGTTCTATTGTCACGTCCATTTATAATAGAATCGCAATTGACGTTGCATCTGTGGATATTAAACATTGCCGTCTGGATGATAATGGCCGATTCGTATCAGAAATAGATTCTGGTCTTAATTCTTGCTTGACACTTGAAGCAAATCTCGACCAGACAGCGAGAGCGTTTAAGCAGGATATTGTCATGTCTATGTTCGACGAAGGTTGCGTGGCAATAGTTCCGGTTGACACGACACTCGATCCTAATAAAACCAGCTCATATGATATTTTGACAATGAGAACTGGTAAGATTCTGGAATGGTATCCACAGCATGTAAAAGTAAGAGTTTACAATGAGAAGACTGGAAAGAAAGAAGATATAAAAGTTCCAAAAAGTACAGTCGGCATAATTGAGAATCCTCTCTACGCAATAATTAATGAGCCGAACTCAACCATGCAGCGTCTCATAAGAAAACTTAGTTTGCTGGATATTACAGATGAACAAACTGCTTCAGGTAAACTGGACTTAATAATTCAGTTGCCTTATGTAATAAAAACAGAAGCAAGACGTCAGCAAGCTGAAAATAGGCGAAAAGACATCGAAATGCAGTTAGCAAGTTCTAAGTATGGTATCGCTTATACCGATGGTACTGAACGTATCACACAGTTGAATCGTTCTGTCGAGAACAATCTATTGAAGCAGATCGAATCTCTAACGAGTACGCTATACAGCCAGTTAGGAATCACTCAGGCTATCTTAGATGGAACAGCAGACGAAAAGACAATGCTCAACTACAATAATCGAACAATTGAGCCAATTGTGTCAGCTATAGTTGACGAAATGAAACGAAAGTTTCTAACCAAAACTGCTCGGTCACAAAAGCAGACAATCTTGTCCTTTAGAGACCCGTTTAAACTTGTTCCGGTAAACAACATTGCAGAGATTGCAGATAAGTTTACCAGAAACGAGGTGCTCACTTCGAACGAGATTAGGCAAATTATTGGATTTAAACCTTCTGATGATCAGAAGGCTGATCAGCTTATCAACAGCAATATATCTCAGCCGAATCAGGGAATGGAGATGCCATATGAAGATCCTTATGCTGAAGATCCTTATGCTGAGGAACCTTACGCCGAGGAACCATATGACGATGAAGTTCCATATGAAGAAGAGACGGAAGATTCAATTCCATTAGGTCAAAGACCGTACAGTGAAATTGCTAAAAAATTCAATGAAGGAGGATAAAATCAAAATGGAAAGATTTGATTTTAGCGGATGGGCTACCAAAGCTAATCTCAAATGCTCTGATGGCAGAACCATCATGAAAGATGCATTTAAGCATAATGATGGGCAGACTGTTCCTCTTGTATGGAACCATCAGCACAATGATCCGAATGAAGTTCTAGGTCATGCTCTTCTTGAGAACCGAGACGAAGGCGTTTATGCCTATTGCACCTTCAACGATACTGAATCCGGAAAGACTGCAAAGCTGCTTGTTCAGCATGGAGATGTTAACGCACTCTCTATCTATGCAAACCAGCTTAAGCAGAAGATGTCAAATGTGCTGCATGGAAACATTCGTGAAGTTAGTCTTGTTCTTGCTGGAGCTAACCCGGGAGCTTCTATCGATTCTATCATTATGCATGGTGAAGAATCGGACGAAGAGGCAATTATTTACACCGGAGAAGAGATTACTCTTGCTCATTCAAGCGACGCTAAAGATAGCGAAGGAACTACAAAGGAGGATAATAAAATGGCAGAAGATATTAAGAAGACAGACGGTGAAGAGACCGTTGCTGATGTATTTAATACTCTCAGCGAAAAGCAGAAGACTGTGGTCTATGCGATGATTGGTCAGGCACTCGAAGATGCCGGTGTGACCGATGACGATGATGAAGATTATGAAGATGAAATGGGACATTCGGAAGGAGACGATTACATGAAAAGAAACGTATTTGACAACGATGAGCAGCAGGACGATGTTCTTTCTCATGCTGCAATGGAAACAATTATTGGTGATGCAAAGCGCTTCGGCAGCCTGAAGGAGAGCTTCCTTGCACATGCCGATGAGTACGGTATTGAGCAGATTGACTATCTGTTCCCCGAGGCGAAGACACTTAACAATCCGCCCGAGTTCATTAAGAGAGACACTGGCTGGGTTAGCACAGTTATGGGTGCTGTCCATCACACTCCGTTCTCTCGTATTAAGTCAGTATTTGCCAATATAACCGAGGATGAGGCTCGTGCAAAGGGTTACATTAAGGGCAACCTTAAGAAGGAGGAGGTCTTCTCGCTGCTTAAGAGAACTACCACTCCTACTACGATCTACAAAAAGCAGAAGCTTGATCGTGACGACGTCATTGACATTACCGATTTCGACGTTGTTGCTTGGCTGAAGTCTGAGATGCGCGTTATGCTTGACGAGGAAATTGCTCGTGCGATCCTTATCGGTGACGGTCGTCTTTCTTCTAGTGATGACAAGATCAACGAGTCCAATATTCGTCCGGTCGTGTCTGATTCTGAGCTTTATACTATCCGTCAGAAGGTTAGCGTTGCTACTAATGCAACCGATGACGATAAGGCTAAGGCTATGATCAAGTCCGCTGTTAAGGCTCGTAAGAACTATAAGGGCTCCGGCAATCCGACTTTCTACACTACCGAGGATTGGCTTACTAACGCGCTTCTTCTTGAGGACACTCAGGGTCATCGTCTGTATAAGAACGATGCCGATGTTGCGGCCGCTATGCGTGTCAGCAAGATTGTCACCGTTCCGGTTATGGAAGGCGTTAAGGGCCCCGAGGGTGGCGATCTGATCGGCATTATCGTTAACCTTGCAGACTATAATGTTGGTGCTGATAAGGGCGGTGCCGTCAACATGTTTGATGACTTCGACATCGATTACAACCAGCAGAAGTACCTGATTGAGACTCGTTGCTCTGGCGCGCTCGTTAAGCCTTACTCCGCTATTGAGCTTGAGCTCGATGTCGCTGCTGGTTAATTTAGCTATTTAATTACAGGAGGTAATTTATAATGGATAAGATTTTTGATCAGGCAAAAGACAAGAACGTTGCAGCTATTGTGATTTACGGAAAGGGCAGCGATAAGAAGGCATATGCTGACTCCGCTTGCACTATCCAGTTTAAGACAAGTGAGCTTCAGGATGCTTTCCTTAAGCGCGCGGTTATAAAGGTCGGCGAAGCTTATTTCATTCCGACTGGTTTCGCTGTTTCGAGCAACATAGGAACAATTACTTATGCTAAGGCCGGCAGTTCCGAAGGCAGCGCAGCAACAGCTACTCTGGTCTCTGTTGCCGATTAAATAAATCGAGGTGAAAATTCAAAATGGCGAAATGGTTCGGTAAAATAGGTTTTGCTGAGACAAAAGAAACAAATCCTGGAGTATGGGAAGAGATCATAACAGTACGAGAGTATTACGGAGACGTTACTCGAAATACTCGTAGGTTTCAATCATCTGAAAATCTCAATGATAATATAGTAGTTTCAAATGATATTTCTATTGTGGCCGATCCGTATGCCATTCAGAACTTTCATTCGATTCGTTACATTGAGTTTATGGGTACGAAATGGAAGATTGATAATGTCGAAGTTTCGTACCCGAGACTAATACTGACTTTGGGGGAGATTTATAATGTCTAGTAGGATTGAACTACAGGATGAGCTGGAAAATTTGCTCGGATCAAAAAACGTATATTATCAGCCTCCAGAGTCAGTAAAAATGGAATATCCAGCGATTGTCTATCGTCGCAGCAATATAAAGAACGACTTTGCTGATAATTTAGCATATAGGCAGTCGCATTCTTATGAGCTAATAGTGATTGATAAGAATCCCGATAGCGAGATTGTAGAAGAAGTTTCAAAGTTACCGTCTTGCAGATATGATCGTCATTATACCGCGGATAATCTCAATCACGATGTGTTTACTATATATTATTAAGGAGGAAAATTTAATGGCAAGACTTGTATGGGATCAGACCGGTGAGCATTTTTATGAAACCGGTGTAAAGCAGGGTGTTTTCTACCCTCAGACAGATGGCACATATACCAACGGTGTTGCTTGGAATGGCCTTACGGCTGTTACTGAAAGCCCGTCTGGAGCCGAGGCAACTGCACTTTATGCAGACGATATTAAGTATCTGAGCCTTTATTCAACAGAGGAGTTTGGCGCTACTATTGAGGCATATACTTATCCGGAGGAGTTCGCTAAGTGCGACGGTTCGGCAGCGCTTGTTAACGGCGTTTATGTTGGTCAGCAGACTCGTAAACCGTTTGGCCTGTGCTATAAGACTACTCTTGGCAACGATACTGATGGTAACGATCATGGCTATAAGCTTCATATTATTTATGGTGCAATGGCATCTCCTTCAGAGAAGGCATATGCTACTATAAATGATAGCCCCGAGGCAATAACATTCTCTTGGGAGCTTACAACTACCCCTGTTAGCGTTTCTGGTATGAAGCCTACTGCTACAGTAGTTATCGATTCGACTAAGGCTGACGAAACAAAACTCGCTGCTCTTGAGGATATACTTTATGGCAAGAATCCGTCTACTAATGGCGGAAGTGATGGCGTAGAACCTCGCCTGCCTCTTCCGGATGAGATAAAGACTCTCATGACGGCAGCAGGCTAATAAAAACGAATTTATTTTATGGGAACCGTATTCAGGGATATTGGCTGGCGGTTCCCTCTTTTTAATTGAAAGGAGAAACTTATTATGCTTAAAAAGACTATTACTTACACTGACTATAATGGGGTTGAGAGAACCGAAGACTTCTGGTTTAATCTGTCAAAGGCTGAAATCATGGAGATGGAAATGAGCACTTCTGGCGGTCTCG
>ULNV01013891.1_pt1 | contig 11898 bp, 12 predicted proteins | sample 1952011 | NCBI WGS metagenome assembly ULNV01 (sample SAMEA4835586, study PRJEB28245) | human gut metagenome | biome: gut microbiome; material: fecal sample | place: Denmark | collected 2008
CTGCTGATATCCAAGACTCCGGAAATCTATCAGCCAGCTGTGGCTTGCGCCATTTTCCCTCCGTTGGCTACCCATCTCTGGAGAACGAAATTCAGATATATCGATAACGTGGAGCACGAAGCCACCCTGATGACCTGTCTGTTTGCCGGCACAGGTGCTGGTAAAAGTTGTGTGCAAAAACCTATCGATTTCATCATGGAGGATATCCGTAAAAGAGATGCCGAAAACCTGAAGCGTGAGAAGGAATGGAAAGAGGAGATGATGCGAAAGGGTGCCAACAAGGATAAGCGCAAACGCCCTGAGAATCTGATTATCCAGGAGATTGATGCTGATATGACCAACCCTGCCTTCGTGATGCGTACTGCTGAAGCCAAGGAACATTTCCTTTATACTTCGCTGAACGAAATCGACCAGTTTGATGCACTGAGAGGTATCGGCAATCAGCAGTTCCGTATCATGTGCCTCGCTTTTGACCCTAGTAATAAATTCGGACAGTCTCGTGTAGGAATCCAGAGCGTTACCGAGCGTGTCTGCGTCCGCTTCAACTGGAATGCATCTACTACCATCGACAAGGGGCAGCGGTATTTTGCGAAGGTGCTGACCGATGGTCCGCTGAGCCGTATCAACTTCTGCACCATCCCGGAGCGGGAGATTGGCGAGGATATTCCCATCTATGGCACATACGATGATGAATTCAGAAAATCTCTGAAACCCTACATCGAAAATCTCTGTATGGCGTCGGGATTGGTGGAATGCCAGGAGGCGTATGATCTAGCCGTGGTATTGAAGAATGAGAATGCCGAGTTTGCACGTACTTCGCAGAACCGCATCTTCGAGAATTTCTCGTTCCGTGCCAACGTCATCGCCTACCTCAAGGCGTGCGTGCTCTATGTTGCCAACGGCTACAGATGGGAGCCGGAGATGGATGACTTCATCCGCTGGAGCGAGCGTTACGACCTCTACTGCAAGATGCGTTTCTTCGGCGATATGATAGCCCGGGAGAACAGTGCCGGCGAGAAGAGTTCGAAGCGTGGACCGGAGAATCTGCTGCAGCTGCTGCCCGATATCTTCACCATGCCGCAGTTGGATGCCATCCGTATGGAGCATGGATTGAATGCGAAGGGTACCCGGAATGTGATCAAGCAGTGGATTTACCGTGGGTATATCGAGCGAATCTCTCCGCCCGGCGAGGACGGGAAAAGCGGTTACGGTTACAGTAGTTACAGTTTCAAGAAGCTGAAGTACCGCCATGACGGGCTGGTGCTTGAAGCTTGATTTTTAAATTAATTGAATATTTATGGAAATAGTATTGAAGCGTATAGCCAAGAAGAACAGCTATACCATTGGTCGCCTCTATATCCTGAAGGATGAGGAGGTAGAGAGAGAGGTTCACTCTTCATGGATGAACCCACAGTTGAAGCGTTGGTTCGAGCATAAGATAGATGCCGGCAAACTGACGCAGGAGCGTTATTTCTGCGATACCCTGGAGCCTACGTGGCGCAACCTGAAGGGCGTGGAACTCCAGCCCGGGGAGGTGAACGTGCGCCTGGGCAGGGTTTCGGGCAAGAAGGCGCAGAAGATGAAGGGCACTACTGCGATTCCCGAAGGCACCTATCCGTTGCTCGTCACCAAGTCGCCCCGCTTCAAGGAGTGGCTGCCGTATCTGCAGGGTGTTCCTGATTTCGAGGGCATCCGCATCCATGCCGGCAACTACCCTGATGATACCCAGGGCTGCATCCTGGTGGGCGAGAACAAGGTGAAGGGCATGGTGGTGAATTCCCGTATCTGGCTGCATCGCCTGATGAAATGCATCAGCGAAGCGAGAGAAAAAGATGAATCCGTCTGGATTACCATCATCTGATACTTACAAATATCATCAGGATTCTCGGTCTTTTTTATAATATTAAGACCGGGAATCCGTTATTATTATCGAAGATAAAAGTAATCAATAATAATAAAAGAAAAGAAGAAAAGAAGAAACAATGCTCAAGATTGTAATGATCATGCTATGCGGAATTGGTACGGGGTACCTGCTCCGCAACAAGAAAATGAGTTTTATCGGCCGTGTCATCACGGCGCTTATCTGGGTACTCCTCTTCCTGCTCGGCATCGAGGTGGGAGCGAACCCTCGTATTATCAATGGTCTTCAGACCCTGGGACTCGAAGCCATCGTGCTTACGATAGCCGGAAGTCTGGGTAGTGCAATCTTTGCGTGGGCATTGTGGAGATATGTCTGCAGAAAGGAGGCTGGAAATGAAAGGTAGTCTGATTATCGTAGGCTTCTTCGTGCTGGGCATCATCGTGGGAGTGTGGGATGTGATTCCTGCCAGTTTCCTGGCGAGCGACGTGAGCTATTATGCCCTCTGCTGCCTGATGTTCTGCGTGGGTATCAGCATCGGTTGCGATACCTCTATCCTGAAGAGTTTCAGAAAGGTGAATCCCCGACTGATGATGCTGCCGGTGATGACCATCCTGGGAACCCTTGCCGGATGCGCGGCTGCCTCCCTGATACTGGGACACCGTCAGCTCTCCGACTGTCTCGCCATCGGTTCGGGCTTCGGATACTACTCATTGTCGAGCATCTTCATCACGCAGTATCGGGGTGCCGAGCCGGGAACCATCGCCCTGCTTGCCAACATCTTCCGTGAGATTCTCACCCTGCTCTGTGCGCCCCTGCTGGCGAAGTATTTCGGCAAGCTGGCGCCTATCAGCGTGGGTGGAGCCACCACGATGGATACCACATTGCCTATCATCACCCGCTATTCGGGCGAGAGCTTCATCATCGTTTCCATCTTCCACGGCTTCTGCGTAGATTTCTCCGTGCCGTTCCTGGTTACCTTCTTCTGTTCGCTCTAACGGCTTCCTTGCCGCTAGAGCTTTCTTGCTTTATCAGAATCCATCCAGCTCGATGTATTCATCATCGGCTTCAGATTCTGGGGCATTCGAGTCATCGAAGTAGATGCCGGTATCGGTATCTTCTGCGGGCTGACCCTCGATATCGATTCCATTATCTTCAGGATTCTTCTTCTGAGAATCATTTTCTTCCTCCAGAGCATCTTCCTCCTTCTGGGAATCCTTATCCACTACGATTTCCGTTGGCTCCATCAGCAGGCGCATCTTGCTGATCTTCAGCGGTGCAAAGTGACGGGTATAGAACTTGTCGTAATCATCATACGAGAGATTTCTGCCCAGAAGTTCGAGGTTCGGCTCGCTGATTACGTAGCTTCTCGCCTTGGAAATCAGACGGAGGATGCCGGCTTGCTGATGCAGCTCGTTGGCATACTGGCGCGCCTCGTCGTAGTTCTGGAAACCGCTTACCTGCAGGCGATGCAACCCCTGGAGGTCTTCGATGCTGATGTCGAAATTGCGCGCCATATAGGTGGTGAAGTTATACTTGGCTACCTCGAAGAGCAACTGGTTCTCGTTGACGGAATCTGGACTGTAGGCGAGCAGGAAGACAAAACGGTCGTTGCGGTCGGCAGAGAATCCTTTCTGCTGGGTGGTGTCCTGGGAACTGAGCACATCGCTGCGTTTCGCCCAGACATTACTCAGGTCGAACTTACCGCCGTAGAGTCGTCTTCCGGCATTCACGCCGTTTACGATCATTCCCGCCATCTCGCTCAACCGACTGTTGGGATATTGCGCTATCACCTGGTTCATCTTTTCCAGACATTCGGAAACCTTGCCCTCGTTGAGCTGGGTCATTCCGCTGATGAAGAGGAACTTGTCGCGGTTGGCGCCAGTAGGGAACCGCTTGTCTGATATTTCCGAGTTGTGCATCACCACCTCGTACTTGCCTTCCTTGAATGCCTGATAGGTGAGGGTGTAGATGGAATCTTCGATGTGTACACCCATCCTCGCATTCTCCAGATAGTAAGGGTCGGAGAGGAGGGCTGTGAACTGGCTTTCTGGGTAATCCTTCTTTAATTTATCGACATAACTGTTCGCCATCTGAGTTTGCTTCTTTCGGGAATAAAGCAGATACAGATGGTAATAGGCTTCGTCGAGATGCTTGAAATCCGGGTAGTTGTCCACCAGTCGGAGCAGCATCTTCTCGCTCAGAGCCAGGTTGTCGAGCCGGTCCTTGAAGATGATTCCGGCATGGTATAAGCCATTCGCCAGGAGCTGGTTGCTCGCTGACATCTGCTCAGGGGTGAACGGAATCTGAGCCAGATAATAAGCCCGCTGATGAGGGTCGAGGCTGGCGCTATCGGCAGATGGTTTGCCGGATTCTTTCTGGGATAAAGAATGGGATAGAGCATCTCGTAATGCATCAGGCTGAAGCTTGGAATCTTGATCAGAAGTCGTTTCTTGCTCGGAATCTGTTCCTTGTGCGATATCCGTTTCTTGTGCAGAAGCTACAACTGTTTTGTTGATTCGCTGCCAGTTGTCGAGGTTCTTTCGCTTGCCCCAGAGTTTCTCGAAGAGCGCCTTACCCTGGCTTACGGCTACAGGGGAATAGAAATACCAGGTATTGGTGTTCCCGAATCCGTTCCCGGAACCATTCCCGAATCCGTTTCCGGAATCATTCCCGGAACCATTCCCATCAACACCTCCTTCATATTCCGAATTCATCTCTGCACCGTCTTCCCATCTCCTTCTTTCTTCCTCTTTCTCCTTTCTTTTCAGGGCAGCTATCACACGGTCGATGGCTGCATTCCTGTCTCTCTCGTCCATTTTGGCAAGAGACTGCAGGGAATCCTGGAGGGCGATGGCATCGGTATAAGGCACCAGTTCGTCCAGCACCTTGGAGCGATGAGCCAGTTGCGGATAATCCTTTCTGTCCTGGTCGAGCAAGCCGATTGCTTCGCCATAGCAGCGCTTGGCATCGGCATATCGCCCGGTTTCCCAATACAGATTGCCCAGACGCAGCAGGAGCACACCCTTCTCTATACCATTTCGGGTAGCCTTCCGGTTGCCTTTTTCGTAGGCATAGATGGCACGCAGGGTATCTTTCTGGGCCAGGTGGATGTTGCCGATGGCATAATATACCTGGTCCTGATATTCCTTGTTCTTATCCGATGCCGCCATGCGCTTGAGTCGGCTGATCATCTTCCTGCTGTTGCCCGAAGCCAAGACCTCGGTGATGGCGATGCGGGCATTAAACTCCAGTTCGTAGGGCGGATTGAGCCGGATGACGTGGCGGAAAGCCTGATAAGCCTCCTGCCGGTTGCCGATGGAAGCCTGCAACTGTCCCATCAGATACCACTGGCGGGCTTTCTGCTTGTGTCGCATCTCATGGCTTATCACCTTCCTGAGATAGGGAATCGCCTTCCGGGCATCCCCCGTGTGGATATAGTAATCGGCGAAGGCATAATCCCATTCCTTCTGGGCACGCCAGTGGATGGAATCGCGCTGGATGTTTCGGATCACATCTTCTGCATCGTAGGTCCATCCCTGCTCGATATAGCATTTGGCAAGCCAGGCGCGCGCCTTGCCGTAGATGGCAGGCTGGGTGGAGTAAAGGCGGCTCATATAGGCGAAGGTGGCAGCGGCCCCCTCGAAATCCCCCTTCTGGAATTGAGAACGGCCCATCAGCATCCACGCTTTCCATAAAAACGGATTGTATTCCCTGCGACTGAGCCATTCGATGTCTTTCGCCGTCTTTCTCCTGCCGGGTTCCCATACGGGGCGGCGCTTGATGCTGTGCTGGTGGATGGCTTTCTCGCATTTCTCGATGGCACGGTCGAAGTTGGCTTTGCCCAGATCGCGGCTGTTCCTGTTGCCTACGGTATAGAGCGGAATCTGCTCCGTAAAGTTGTCCCGGTTGCCTTCTTCCTTCTCCAGCGCCCCGTCGATATAAGCCACGGTACCATTATAATAGGTATTGTATCGGGCATTAAAGGCATGCCACCACCTGCTCTGCGCCGTATTCTTCTGCGTAGAGCATCCCGTAAGGAACGCTGCAATCACAGCGAGTCCTATCAGAAAAAAGTGTTTAATGGGGCTTTTGCCTTTCATGCTTTCTATTGTTTATCTGGCATCTTTCTCCTGATGCCCAGGACGATTTTGGCGAGTGCGAATACCACGATGCTGATGAAGATGATGGTGGCACCCGATGGCACGTTGAGCAGATAACTGATGTAGAGACCGGCGATGCAGTCTATCCATCCCAGGATGATGCTTGCCCATATCATCTGCCTGTAATTGTAGGTGAAGAGGTTGGCGGTCATCTGCGGAATGGTGAGCAGACTGATGGCGAGCACGATGCCCACCATTTTCAGTGTAGCCACGATGGTCATGGCGATGAGCGTCATCATCAGGTATTCGATGGCTGTAACCGGCAGGTGCTGCGAACGGGCGAAGGTACTGTCGAATGCGATGTTCTGGATAGGGCGCAGGAGAAAGGTGAAGAGGAGGGCTACGATGAGGGCGAGTCCGCCCAGCAGCCACAGGTCTGCGCTGTCGATGGCAAGGATGCTTCCGAAGAGGAAGGAGGGCAGGTCGGGCATGAATCCTGGAGTCAGGAAGCAGCAGATGATGCCCACGCTCATTCCCAGGGTCCAGAACATGGCGATGGCGGAATCCTTTCGCACATCTTTCTTGCGTGATATCCATTGCACTCCGAAGGCGCTGAGGATGGCGAAAACCATGGCGGAGAGTATCGGATTGATTCCTGTAAACACGCCGATGCCGATGCCTCCGAAAGAGGCATGGGTGATGCCGCCGCTGATGAATACCAATCGGCGGGTAACGATGTAGGTTCCGATAAAGCCGCACAGGATGCTTGCCAGAAAGGCGCCTATCAGTGCGTTTTGGAAAAATGTATATTGTAGTATATCCATGCGTTTACTTTGAACTTTGAACTGCAAATTTCTAGCTTAAAAAGCCGATGACTTCATCCTTCAGCTGGTTGGGCAGGTTGATGCCTCTCAGTATCAGGCTTCTGTTCCATCCAGCCACTTCTTCCGGCTGCATGGTATAGAGCACTTCCGAGAATTCCTCAACCTCCTCATCGGTATAGGCATCGGCATCCCGACCGGCAAAGCGGTCGAGATCCTCATCATCGTAATATTCTATTTCTTTGGTGGCGGCTTCCATCATGCACTCCTGCTCGCACTTCGAGTTCTCACCGTTGCAGGTGTTGCACGATACGCCTTCCTGCAGAGGCTCCTCGTCCTCTCCCTTGCGGTGAGATACGATTCCGAATATGGCGCTTATCAGGCCTAATGCCACCAGGGCTAAAATCAAGTATAGCATTTACTTCGAACTTTGAATTTTGAACATTATGACTGGCTTAGCTCTTCACTCTCAATAATCTCAAACCCTACTTTCTTCAGGTCTTCCCAATAATGCGGATAGGATTTGCTCACTACCTCTGGATTATTGATCTCAATCTGAGGGAACTTGAAGGCGAGAGGGGCGAATGCCATCGCCATACGATGATCCTCGTAGGTATCGATTGGAGCAAATGAAGGCTCGCAGGTTTCGCCATCCCAATACAGAGTGTTGTCGTTTTCATCGTGGATGACATAGCCCACCTTCTTCAACTCAGTCTTCAGTGCCTCGATGCGGTCGGTCTCCTTGATCTTCAAGCTGGCAAGACCCGTGAACCTGAACTTCACACCCAAGGCACAGCAGGCTACCACGATGGTCTGAGCCAAATCAGGAGAACCGGAGAAATCGTATTCGAATTTCGGCAGAAGACAGCGGTTCGCCTTCAGCATCACATCCGTAAGATGATCATGGTTCTCGAATTCGCTCTTCACTCCCAGCAGACTAAAGATGTATTTCACCACGGAATCTCCCTGCTTCGAGCAGTCCATCAAGCCTTCGAGCTGGATTCTGGAGTCGATGTTGCCATTCAGAGCCATCATCTCATACCAGTAGGAAGAAGCACTCCAGTCGTTCTCTATCATATAAGATGACTCCTTGTAAGGCTGTGGCTTCACGGTGATGGTGTCCATATCCGTCCAGTCGGCATCGGCACCATATTCCTTCATCGTCCAGAGCGTAAGGTCGATGTAAGGGCGGGATGCAATCTCTCCTGTCAACTTCAGTTCCAGTCCGTTCTTCAGAATCGGACCGATCATCAGAAGCGCCGAGATGTATTGCGAACTGATATTGCCCACTACCTCCAGATGGCCGCCTTCCAGCGCCTTGCCTCGGATGTGGAGTGGGGGATAACCTTCCTTCTTCTCGTAGGTGATGTCGGCGCCCAGATAGCGCAGGGCATCTACGAGGATGCCGATAGGACGGTTCTGCATGCGCTCGGTGCCCGTGATGGTATGTTCGCCGGGGGTGGCAGAGAGATAGGCGGTCATGAAACGCATGGCTGTGCCGGCTGCCTTGATGTTGATGACCTCTGGCATATTCTGAAGGGCTGCAACGATTACTTCCGTGTCATCGCAGTCGCTCAGGTTGTCGGGTTGGATATGGCTTCCAGCCATCGCACTGATTACGAGCGCTCGGTTGCTGATACTCTTGGATGCTGGCAAGTTGATACTTGCGTTCAGTTGGCTTGGTGCCTTGATGGTATATTTTATCATACGCGTACCTTATATTATATATATTTTAGTGCAAAAGTACAAAATAAAAAGTATATACGCTAGTTTTCTTGCGAAAAGTTTTCAAAATATCTCAAAAAAAGCATGGGATGCCGTGCTCTGTTTCTATCACTTGCTATCAATATGTAAACGAGATAGGGGTATTATTGGGGTATATTGAGATGTGTCTATTTCAAAGTGTAAAAAACGACCCCCTAAAATGTCAAATTGTAATTTTGTGTGCGTTTTCTTTCAAAAAGTAAAACCGACCCCAAAAATAAGATAAAATAGCGTTAAGGAAAGATACAACTTACCGGAATTTGTAGTACCTTTGCATCAGAAAAAAGAAACAACAAGCAATAAGTAACAATCTAAAAATAAAGAATATGAAACGAATTATATTATTCTCATTGATGGCTCTCATGACCGTAGCTACTTTCGGTCGCAAGCGCGTAGAGAATGCAACAGTAGTAGCAGACACTATTTTCTATGCAGAAAATATGAGTAATGTGGCTAGTGCAGATCAGGCTAGTTATTACAGATTGCTGATGACTACCGGCGCTGGCATCAATAAGAAGGATGTGTTCCAGGACTTCTATATGAACGGTAATCTTCGTGCCGAGGGTGGATACAGCTTCATCGATCTCGGTAACGACCGCAATACGATCTTCAATGGTGAGGTTACCACTTACTACAAGAATGGTAAGGAGAAGTGGCACGGAAAGTATGTTAACGGCAAGCGTGAGGGATACTTCACTCTCCAGCTCCGTGAAGGTGGCGTGGCTGTTGTTCAGTTCAAGAATGGCAAGTCTATCCACAATTACTTCATGATAACATACAAGGATGGTACCACTGAGAAGAGAAATCTCTCTGAGATTCAGTCTTTGATGTAGAAGATCTCTAGAATAGAAGATCACTAGAATAGAAAATCTCTCTTAAATTAATAGAAAAATCTCTCTTATATAAATTAAAATTTTATGTTGATATGACCAATATGGGGATGGCTTCCGGGAGGAAGGTACATCCCCTTTATTTTTCTCTGATATATGCATAACTGAAAAAAGGTCTGGCGATGATATTCGCCAGACCTTTTTACAATATTTAGAGTGCCAGGTCAACCTCTACCGGGCAGTGGTCGCTGCCCATGATGTCGGTATGAATCTTGGCTTCTGTAATCTGTTCTCTCAAGCGGTCGGATACCAGGAAGTAGTCGATACGCCAGCCGGCATTCTTCTCGCGTGCCTTGAATCGGTATGACCACCACGAATAGGTAACCTCTTCGGGATGCAGATAGCGGAAGGTATCTGTAAAGCCGTCGTTCAGAAGCTCGGTCATCTTCTCGCGCTCCTCGTCGGTAAAACCGGCATTGCGACGGTTGGTCTTTGGATTCTTGATATCTATCTCCTGATGTGCCACGTTCAGGTCGCCGCAGACCACCACTGCCTTCTTGGCATCCAAAGCCTTCAGGAACTTGTGGAAATCATCTTCCCAGGTCATACGGTAATCCAGTCGCTTCAACTCGGTCTGGGAGTTCGGGGTATAGCAGGTTACGAGATAGAAGTTGTCATACTCCAGGGTGATGACTCTTCCTTCGTGGTCGTGCTCCTCCACGCCCATACCGTAGCTCACGCTCAGTGGCTGGTGGCGGGTATAGATGGCTGTGCCCGAATATCCCTTCTTCTCGGCATAGTTCCAGTAGCTTTCGTAGCCCTCGAACTTCAGGTCGAGCTGACCTTCCTGCATCTTGGTTTCCTGCAGGCAGAAGAAGTCGGCATCGAGCGCCTTGAACTGGCTCTCGAAGTCCTTGCCCACGCAAGCACGCAGGCCATTCACGTTCCAGGATATAAACTTCATATTACTTTGAACTTATTTAGATTCTCTTGCTCTCACCTCTGAGCAGGCTCATGAACTCCTGACGGGTGTTCAGTGAATTGAATACGCCGCTGTAATCGCTGGTAGTAGTGATGGAGTTCTGCTTCTCCACGCCACGCATCTGCATGCACATGTGCTTAGCTTCTATCACCACCATCACACCCTGAGGATTCAAGGTCTCCTGGATGCAGTCCTTGATCTGCTGGGTAAGGCGCTCCTGCACCTGAAGACGGTGGCTGAAGATATCTACCACGCGGGCAATCTTGCTCAGTCCGGTAATCTTGCCGTTAGGGATGTAAGCCACGTGTACCTTGCCATAGAAAGGCAGCATGTGATGCTCGCAGAGAGAGAAGAAATCAATGTCCTTCACAATGACCATCTGGTCGTATTTCTCCTCAAAGAGGGCATCGGTCAACACCTTGTGGGCATCCTGATAGTAGCCGCGGGTCAATACCTGCATCGCCTTGGCTACGCGCATAGGAGTCTTGACAAGTCCTTCGCGCTCTGTGTCTTCACCCAGGAGCTTCAATACTTCCTTATAGTGTCCTGCGAGTTCATCCAATCCCTCGCGAAATTCTGTTTCTGGATTCATATCTTATTTACTTTGAATTTTGAACTTTATGAATAGTAAGACTGTTGAATTCTTCACTCTTCACTTTAATATTGTACTGTAATCTGTCCCTTTACCAGGCATGCCTGTCTGTATCCCAGGGCTCTCACCTTGGCAAGCACCTTCTTAGCTTCGCCCAGATTGCGGAAGTTGCCCATGCGGCAAATCCATCTTGGCGAGTAGAAGTGCACATATACAGGCTGGTCTGGGAACTTCATCTTGATGTTGTTGCCCGTCTGTTCAGCCTTCAGTCGGTCGTTGCGTGAGTTTCCTCCGGCAAAGATCTGTACTCTATATCCTGTAACCTTATAGCTTCTGCGCATTACCTTCTTGCGCATGTCCACTACAGGCATCTCGGTTTCTTCCTGATGTGTCTCAGCCTTCTGTGCATTGTTTCCATGCTGTTTCTCCTTGGCAGCTTCGTGCTGTGGCTCTGCCTTCTTGAGCGAGTCTGGAGTCTGCTTGTGAGAGTCCGGAGTCTGCTTGTGCTGGGTAGCTGGAGTTACTTCTTTATGCTGAGTATCTGTTGGTCTCTTCTGTGGTTGTGGGGTAGTCTTAGTCTTATCGTCCTGTGGATTCACCTGATTCGTATGGGTTGGAACCTGTTTTCCGTTCACCAATTCGTCGATAGCCTTGCTTTGGTGTACGGTCACGACACCCTGTCCTGGATTCTTCTGCTTGAGATGATCCAAGTAAGTCTGCGCATTCATCTGGATAGATGAGCAGAGGATGAAAATCAATAATGTGACGAATTGTTTCATGACTATACCTTATTTAATATATATATACCTTTTATTAATATATAATGTGTCAGCAATCTGTTTCTGTCATCCTATTAAGATAGGGAAAGGGATGCCCCCAGGAAAGAAGGCATCCCCTTTGGTAAATATCCTTGTGAGATTACTTCTTCCAAGCGTCGATGATACCCTT
>ULNV01003821.1_pt1 | contig 11852 bp, 6 predicted proteins | sample 1952011 | NCBI WGS metagenome assembly ULNV01 (sample SAMEA4835586, study PRJEB28245) | human gut metagenome | biome: gut microbiome; material: fecal sample | place: Denmark | collected 2008
GTTGCCGTTTGATGGTTCCAGCTGTCTATCCACGATGGCAAGGTCGCCGTCGAGAATGCCTGCATCCTGCATGCTGTCGCCCGAAACACGTACATAGAAAGTGGCCTCACGATGGCGAACCAGAATATCGTTGAGGTCTATCTCTCCTTCCATATAGTCTTGTGCCGGCGAAGGGAAGCCGGCCTTTACACTTTGCTCAGCCAGTGGAATTGGCATCTTGGCTCCGAATTCCGCAGGGTGAAATGTCAGTCTTATCTTGTTATCGTTATTCTTGTTCATTTTGTTTTTACTTTCAGAATCTCATGAATATCCGTGGTAAACCGCTTCGACATATACTCTCGTTTTAAGTCGAATCGGCAACCATTGCCCTGTACGGCTTGACGGATGGTACCGTGACCGTTCTTTCGGTTGATGGCATCAATGGCTTCCATCAATGCCTTTTGCCTGCTCCGGTCGATGGTGTCGAAAAGGTCTTGCTGACGGGGATGGTCGGGTGAAATCTGCCACAGGATAACGCCAGCTTTCTTGAAGTGAAACGACATGCCGGGGCGATCGGGCCTGCTGTCTGCCATCGGTTTCGGGTATTTGGCCCGGAGAATACTGAGGGCGGCACCTACTATCTCTTCCTGCGCATTGGTGGCAATGGGCAGGGTAAGAGAATCGTGGATGGTGTATTCTGGCACGTTCTCATTGAACCTGGAAGTCCAGGCAAACACCGTGATTCCCTGGCACACGCTGTCCTGATGTCGCAGCTTTTCGGCGCAGCGTACGGCGAAATTTGCCACGGCTTCTTCCACCACATCCTTATCGCTGATGCCTTCACCGGCAAAACTCCGGCTGGTGCAGATACTCTTCTTCTGCGGCAGTTCCTCGATGCTGATGCAGCTTTCGCCATTCAGTTCCTTCCACGTTCTCACTGTGGTGATGTTGAAATGGCTGCGCACCCAACTTTCTTTCTTGTCGGCAAATTGGGCGGCGGTTCGAATGCCCATATAGTCAAGCTTTCTGGCAATCTGTCGTCCGATTCCCCATACATCTTCTATAGGGAACAGCGACAAGGCTTTGTGTCTTCGTTCTTCGGTATCAATGAGGCAGCAGCCCTGGTAGCCCTTGTATTTCTTGGCGAATTTGGATCCGATTTTTGCCAGGGTTTTCGTTTCTGCGATTCCGATGGAGATGGGGATTCCCACGGCTCGGAGCACATCGGCAGAAATCCTGGCACCATATTGGTGGAGCAAAGGATCTGATGTAGCAGAAGTAACGTTTTCCTTCGGATATTCCTTGAAGAAACGTTCTGCCATGGAATGATCTACTTCGAAGAAACTTTCATCGATGGAGTATTGGTCGATGTGGGGCGAGTAGTGCGACAGCATCGACATTACCCTATTGGAGAGTGAGCCATAGAGTGTGTAGTTGCTAGAGAAGATAGCTACGCCTTCTGCCTCCAGTTTTTCCTTTACCTGATAGAAAGGGTCGCCCATCTTATATCCCAAAGTCTTGGCTTCTTCTGAGCGTGCAATGACGCACCCGTCGTTGTTGCTCAAAACAACCACGGGCTTTCCTGTCAGGTCGGGGCGAAACACTCGTTCGCACGAACAGTAGAAGTTATTGCAATCTGCCAATCCTATCATTTTCTTATCTTACAAATCCTTTCGTGTTGCAAAATTACAAAAAATATTCGAAACGCTAGTCTTTATCTAGGATATTTTCCCTTAAGGCAAAAAATATTTTCCCTTAAGGCTAAATATTTTTTGCCTTAAGGGTAAATAAAACCAGGGAAATCATAGGATGATTAGAAAGAAAATCTCCGAAAGGCTTGGGGCTTTCGTGGATTTTTTGTAATTTTGCCTTTTAAAAAGGTAAATGCTTTCGATTTCTGAAAAATAGAATGTGTTTATAGAAGGAATAAAAGGATTAAAAAGTTTAAAACGAAACGGTATGAAAAATATGTTGGCATTGAGCCAGGAACGATTCTCGGCTCGCAAGTTTACCTCTGAGGCGGTAAGTCAGGAGGATTTGGATTACATCATGGAATGTGTGCGTTTGGCACCATCGGCAGTGAACAGGCAGCCTTGGCATTGGCTCATCGTCCGCTCGGATGAGGCTAAGCAGAAGTTGCAGCAGTGTTACGACCGCGAGTGGTTCAAGACGGCTCCGATGTATATCGTGGGCATGAGAAATGTGAATGAAAACTGGGTTCGCAGATACGATGAGAAGCCTCATGGAGATATTGATGTGGCAATAGCTGCCGAGCATCTCTATCTGGCTGCTACTGAAAGAGGTTTGGGAACCTGCTGGGTATGCAATTATGATACTGAGAAGATGCAGCTGCTATTCCCACGTGAGGGATATGAGGCTGTGGTCATCATTCCTATCGGGCATATTGCCGATGATTGTCCTCGTGCCGAGAAGAAGCGCAAGGAGATGAGCGAGATAGTAGAGGAAATCTAGCATTTTAAAAAGAAGTGGTCATGGAAATGAACGAAGAATCCATCCTGGCATGGAACATTATAGAAAAGACAAGTGCCAACCTTTTCCTTACGGGAAAGGCGGGCACAGGTAAGACGACCTTCCTCAAGCGATTGAAAGAACTGTCGCCTAAACGCATGGTGGTGCTGGCTCCTACGGGCATCGCTGCCATCAACGCTGGAGGAATGACCATTCATTCGTTCTTCCAACTTCCGTTTTCGCCATACGTGCCAGGTACGACCTTCGGTAGTGGCGAACAGAAACGCTATAAATTCAGTAATCTGAAACGTAACATCATCCGAAGCATCGACCTGCTTGTCATCGACGAAATCAGTATGGTGCGCAGCGATCTGCTTGATGCCATCGATTCCGTATTGCGTCAATATCGCAAGCGCCACGACTTGCCTTTCGGAGGCGTTCAGCTTCTCATGATAGGCGATTTGCATCAGCTTGCTCCTGTGGTTACTCCACAGGAAGAGCAGATGATAGGGCAGTATTATGATACCCCTTTCTTCTTCAGCAGCAATGCCTTGAAGCAGGCGGGCTATCTTACCATCGAACTCAAAAAGGTGTATCGTCAGCAAGACCAGCAGTTTATCTCTCTTCTTAATCAGATTAGGGAGAATAAGGCTTCCGAAGCCACATTGCAGGCTCTGAACCAGCGATATATCCCAAACTTCGAACCGCCTAAGGAGGGCAACTATATCCGTCTTACCACCCATAATGCTCCTGCGCAGTATATCAACGAGCAGCAGCTTGCAGCTCTTCCGTCGCAGGCGTATTCCTTTACTGCCGAGGTGGAAGGCAATTTCCCGGAATCATCTTATCCTGCTGATTTCAAGCTCATCTTGAAACCGGGAGCGCAGGTGATGTTTATCAAGAACGATCCGCAGCACCGTTTCTATAATGGTATGATTGGCGAGGTGCGTACCATCATCGGCGACAAGATTACCGTGCGCAGCAAGGATACCTACCAGGATTTTGAACTGGAACAGATGGAGTGGACCAATTCGAAATATACTCTGAATGAGGAAACCAAGGAAATTGAGGAAAGTGTGGAAGGACGCTTCCGCCAGTATCCGCTCCGACTGGCGTGGGCGATTACCATTCATAAGAGTCAGGGTCTTACCTTTGAACATGCCATCATCGATGCTTCTCATAGCTTTACCCATGGTCAAACCTACGTGGCGTTGAGCCGTTGCAAGACTCTGGAAGGTATGGTACTCAGCCAGCCGTTGTCTCGTGGCGCCATCATCAGCGACCAGACGGTGGATGCCTTCAATAGCCAGCTTGCTTCGCCTAGTCAGGAACAAATCAGCTATCTGGAACAGCAATATGTGTTGCACTGCATTGGTGAGCTCTTTGATTTCTATGCTATCAGTGGCAGCTATGAGCACTTGATGCGTTGCCTGGTGGAGTTCTTTACGGGTAAATATCCTCGTGTGGTGGGCGAGTATCAGAAACTGCAGGTGGTATTGAAGAGTCTGATTAGTGTATCGGATAAATTCCGTGTGCAATACACTCGTATGCTGGGGCAGAATCCTGATGTCTGTCAAGCCGAACTGCAAGACCGCATTCACAAGGGTGCCCAGTATTTCTTGGATAAAATAAGTATTCTGAGCGATTTAATCAGAAAGTCGAATCTTGAAACAGACAACAAGGTGGGCAAGAAGCAGTTTGAAGACCGCTTTTCTGTTTTTTCAGAAGATGTAAGATTGAAGGAGAGACTTCTGCGATATGAGCAGAGCGCCGAGTTCAGCGTGACTGATTATCTGAAGAAGAAGGCACAGTTCCTATTGATGGATGAGACTGCATCTTCAGTGGAAGGTTCAGGGAAGAATGGCTCTGGCTCTAGTAAGAAAGCGAGAAAACCAAAGAATTCGAATGGTCCAAAGGAGCCGAAAACTCCAACAAAGGAAATCAGTTACAACCTTTATAAACAAGGTATGACCGTGGATCAGATTGCAGAGGAACGTGGTTTTGTCAGGAGTACTATCATCGGTCATCTCATTCCATACGTGAAAGAAGGAAAGGTAGGCTTGCGAGCACTTATCTCAAGTGCCCATGAGAAGAAGATTCGAGATTTTATGAAGGCTCATCCTGATATAGAGCACTTCAGCGAGATCAAGGAGGCGATGGGGGATGGCATTGACTACTCCGAGATCAAGCTGATTTGTGATTTGATGGAAGACGAGGGATAATGCGTGCAGATGCTTAACCCACGATTTCGATGGTACTGCTCGAATTATTGCCTTCCTGGTTCACCCGAATCTGTACGGGGATACGTTCTTTAAGTTCTTCCACATGACTGATGATACCCACATGGCGTCCCGACTTGGAGTGGAGGCTGCGCAGGGTGTTGACGGCATGTTGCAGCGGTTCGCCGCTCAGGGTTCCGAAGCCCTCGTCGATGAAGAGGGTATCCACAGAGAGCTGGATGCCGATGTCGCTGAGTGCAAGTGCCAGGGAGAGCGAGACGAGGAAGCTTTCACCACCCGAAAGGGTGCTGGCGGCTCGGCTCACATAGCCCTGATAGGCATCTTCAAGAGATATGACGAAGGTGCCAGGTACCACCTTTAATATATAGCGGTCGCTGAGCGTTCGCATATATCCGTTGGCTGAGTGGATGAGGCTGGCGAGTACATAACTCTGGGCGATGCGACGGAACTTGTTGCCAGTGGCGTCGCCAAGAAGCTGGTTCAAACGGCTCCACTTTTCAAAGTCGGCTTTCTTCTGCGCTGATTCTTGCAGAAGTGAGCCGACTTTCGCTTTGTTGGAGCGGTCGATTTCCAGGTCTCTGATGATTCCGCCACGCTGGTTGCCCAGTTCAGAAAGCTGGGCTTCGAGCGATGCGATGCTGGTGGAAATTCTTGTATCTAAGGATTCTTCTTCAGAAATCTTCTCATCTTCATCAAACAAAGCTTCATATTCTCCAGTATGGAGTTGATAAGCTTTTTCCAGTTCATCCCAAACCGTTTGTTTGCTGACCAACTGCTGTTTTATACGATTGATAGCTTCCGTCTTTTCTGCAATATCACTCTGTTGGAGTGTGTCGAGTTGCAGTAAGAGGTTCTCATCCAGCAATATCTCCTGTTCTTTGTCAGAGAAATCTTTCAACATCTCCTGTTTTTTCTCCATGAATTCTTTCAGCCATTTCTTGGTGTCTTCTTCCTTCTCTTTTGCCGCATTCATTTGTTGCAGAGCAGCCGTTATCTGGCTTTGCAATTCAGAAGCTCTGGTAAGTACTTTTGGAATACGTTTCAGCATCAGTGGCTCTTTTGAAGGTGTTCCCCAGGTTGGCATGAGTTTGATGATGGCATCCAGAGCAGCGGCAAGATTCTTGTTGCCCTCTTCAAATTGCTTAAGTTCTGCAACAAGTTTCTGCTGTTTCTCAGTGTTCATCTTGTAGGTGATGGCACCATCTTCAACCTCTTTTCCAAACTCGGTGAGCATTGTATGCCAATCATTTTGCCATGAAAGGTTTCCGGCTTCGCCAATCAGTAAATGGATATCTTGCAGTGCCTTCTCGCTGGTTTTGTTCTGTAAGGAAATCTGAGCTTCGATAACTTCAATACGATGCTGGGTATCATCCACTTTCTGCTGTGCGGCTAATATCCCATTTCTTTGCACTTCGTATTCCTGAAGTTTCTGGTCTCTGAGCGTTCTAAGCTTTTTAGCCTCTTTTTCCTTGGCTTCGGCTTCTGCAATTTGAGCAGATACCTTTTCGAGGTTTGCCCGAGTCTGTGCTTCGCCGTTTTCTCCTTCCGGAATCTTTTTGGCTGCTTCCTGGGCTTTTTGGGTAGCCTTGGCTAGCGATTCGCTGCATTTGGCAAAGACTTTCTGTTCGTTGGCAAGACTGTTCTTTAAAGCCTTGATGTCTGCATCCAGGGCATTTTGGCTTGTTAATATCTTGTTGTATTCGTTCTCGGCATCCTTATAAAGCTTTTCTGCTTCTACAACCAGGGCATCGATATTGTCTTCGTGGGGCAGGGTATTTTCTATTCGCTGTTGGCAAACGGGGCAGGTGTCGCCTATTTGCAACTTCATTCTGATGCTTTTCGCCCATTTGTTGATACTTTCCCGTTGCTTCTCATACGCAAGCTGGAGGGTATTCTTTCGGATTTCTGCATCATGAGATTCCTGCGTTAAAACCTGTAACTGCTTTTCTTTTTCCTGGATAGAGTTTTGAAGTTGAACCAGATTCTCCTTCGAAAGGACATGACGATTCTGCTCCTCGTGTAGGAGTTCGAGGAGATTCTTGGCTGCTTGAATGTCGTTGAGAAGCGTTTTGAGTGATTCTTGTTGCTGTCGAAGTTGAGGCAGATGAAGTTGTTCCAACTCCGCCTCAGCCTCCTGTACATTGATAACCTGTTGGTTATATGTTTTCTGGCATTCTTCGAGCATCGTCTTTGATTTCTCAAACTTTGGCAGATACTGGGTGCTCAGTTCCTTCTTGACCTGATTGGCATACTGCAGGTTGTTCTCTGCATCCTTCTTGTTCTTCAGATAGGAATTGATGAGCGTATTCAGGGTTTGTGCATTTTCGTAGAGATTCACTTTGGGCGCTTCTTGAGCCAGATAGTCGTCAATATTCCTGATAGACAAAGCGATGGTCTGCTCCTGCTGAAGCTCATAGCTTTGTGCTCCCTGAATCTGTCGGAATGTTTGCTCTAAAGATTGCAGTTGGGCTTTCTGTTGCAGGATGGTCTTGGCGCATGATGCAGCTTCGTTCATCTTGGCGCGAGCCTCGATGGTATGGTTCCAAAGGGCGATGGTTTGCTCTTGCTGTTGGGTTTCGTCGCTTTCGGCGATGGCTTTCACATGTGCCAGATCTTCTTTTGCCTGCTCTTTCCGCTGACGGATATCCTGTTCCTGCTGAATCCAGCGAAGCTTTTTCTGTTCCTTTTCCTGGGTGTTTTTGATTTGCTGGCTTTGCTCATCCAGCTGTTGTAACTGGTTGTTCTTCTGGGCGATTTCTTCATCGTTCAGAATCTGAATGCCTTCAATCTTTTGTTGGGAATCCTCCCAAATCTTCTTTTTCTCTACAGTTTGCTCAAAGATTTTGGCTCCAATTCTAGAGTAGGCATCCACACCTGTTATTTTCTCCAGAATCTCGGCTTTCTCATCGTCCTTGCTGTTAAGAAATCGGGTGAATTCGCCTTGTGCCAGGAGAGTGGTACGGCAGAATTGCTTGAAATCCAAACCGATGGCGAGGGCTATCTCCTCACGAATCTCCTTATCTTTGGTATAGGTAAAATCGGTATCCAGATTGCGGAGTGCCCATTTCTTGTTCTGTATCTTGCCTGTCACCTTGTTGCGGGCTCTTGCCACCGACCATTGTGCCTCGTAATGCACACCGTTGCTGCCTGTAAAGGTAAGGCGCACGAAAGCCTCACCGGTATTGCGGCGCATCAGTTGCACAGGGTCTTTAATCTTGATATCCTTTTCGTTATCTCGCATTTCTCCCTGCATGCTCGTGTTTTCGAGGCGGGGAGTGCTGGCATAGAGTGCCAGACAGATGGCATCGAGGAGGGTTGATTTGCCTGCACCCGTCTTTCCGGTGATGAGGAACACCTCGCTATCGGCTAGGGGCTGCGCCTCGAAGTCGATGGTTGCATCCTCGATAGAAGCGATGTTATGTATTTCGAGTTTTTGTAGAATCATATTATTGCTGTGAAAAGTAAAGAACTAAGTGTGAAGAATCAGAATTCTGGCACTTATAACTGTTCGGTTATTTCTTTAAACATTTCCTTGAGTTCATCATCGAAGGTAATGCCGCAATCTTCGGCGTATCGGCGGGCGATGTCGATAGGTGCTTCCGACTGGAATTCCTGTACGGTCATTGTTCGAGGTTGGGATGCTTCGGAATGTTGCTTTCTTCGGGTGTTGATGAGGCAGAAGCGGCATTGCTTATCCTTTACAAGTTGTGATGCCTCCTGGTTGGCTGCCATGGGAAGGAAATCTTCTACTTCCACATTCAGGCGGATATAGGCAGGAATATCGGAAGGAAAAGCTTCCAAAAGCTTCTTTGCTTCATCCCAGGAAGTGAAGTTTCCTTGCAGGTTTTCAGAAGCGGGCAGGGTGACCAGTGGCTTAGGGTTTTCTATCGCAATCTTCTTGAGTTCTACTTCATCCCCATGCTTGCCGATGGTGATGAGGCTCACGCTATGCTCATAGTTCTCATCAAAACTTACTGCCATCGGACTTCCCGCATAGCGGATGCGATGGTGGCTGCCACGAATCCACTGCTCATGGTGGATATGACCTAAGGCAAGATAATCGTAGCCTACTCCCAAATCGCTGATTTCCAAAGAATCGATTCCTCCTACAGTATATTCTGTAGCATTGTCGTGCCCCTTGAAGTCGCAACCCTTTATGGTGGTATGTGCCATCATGATAACAGGAAGTTCCTGGTTCCTTTCTTTCACTTTATCCAGAATTTCCTGGAAGAATCCTTCGGGAATGCTTCGCTCGTAGCAGTAAGGAACGGCTACGATGTAACCCTTGATTTCGTCTTGCGGTTTCTTCTTCCCTTTTACTTCGATGATGTGATTTTCGGGATGCTCCTTGTCTATATTTCCAACAGAAAATACCTTTAATGCCTGCCAGGGAGTCTTGAATATCTCGTGCTTGGTTCCGCTATCATGATTGCCTGCGGTGATGACGATGGTCATGTCGGGATTTGCCTCGTGAATCTGCACGATGGCGTCGGTGAACATCTTTTGTACGGCAGCTGAGGGCTGAGAGGTATGATATACATCGCCCGAGAGGAGAAACGCATCTGGTTTCTCCTCTCTTACGATGTCTATGATTTGAGCGAGCATGGCAGTCTGTTCTTCGGTACGGTCGAAGTTGTAGAGCGTATGTCCCAGATGCCAGTCGCTGGTATGTAAGATTTTCATATCAACTTTCTATAGTTTCTTAACTGCATCTTCCAATTGCTTCAGGGCTTGCTGGAGGATGCTTTTTGGTGTTGCCACATTCAGTCGCATGAAGCCTTCGCCGCCAGGACCAAACATTTCGCCATCGTTCAGTGCCAGGTGTGCCTTGTCGATGAAGAGGTCGAGGAGGGCATCGTGTGAAAGCTTCAGGTCACGGCAGTTGAGCCATACGAGGAAGGAAGCCTGTGGGCGCAGCGGACGGATGCCAGGGATATGCTCTCGGCAATAATCCTCTACGAATCGGATGTTGTCCTCTATGTAGGCAAGCATTGCCTTTCGCCATTCTTCTCCCTTGCGGAAGGCGGCAATGGTGGCAATAGGGGCGAACAGGGTTGGCTCGTCTAATTCGTTGGCAGACAACCATGTATAGAACTTCCTGCGAAGCTGGTCGTTGGGAACAATGGCGTAACTGCTCACGATACCTGCGATGTTGAAGGTCTTGGATGGTGCCTGGAAGGTGATGCTGATGTCTCTTGCCTTGTCAGAAACCGAAGCGAATGGGATGTGCTTGTGTCCGAACAGAGACATGTCCGCATGAATCTCATCGCTGATAACGAGCAGATGGTGCTCGTAGCAGAAGTCGGCGAGTTGCTGAAGAGTCTCCTTGCTCCAGGTGATTCCGCCCGGATTATGAGGGTTGCAAAGAATGAGTATCTTGCACTTTTCATCGCAAACTTTCTCCAGGTTTTCGAAGTCCATCTCGTAATATCCATCCTCCTTCATTTTCAGCGGATTGAAGACCACCTCTCTTCCGTTGCCCTCTGGAGTGAGGCGGAATGGGTGATAAACTGGTGGCTGGATGATGACTTTCTCATCAGGACGGGTGAAGACATTCACCACGAGTCCGATACCTTTTACGATGCCCGGGATGAATCGGATCCATTCCTTTTGAACATCCCATTGATGATGGTTGCGAACCCAGTCGATGATGCTAGGCAGATAATCGTCTGGCTCCATGGTGTAGCCGAAGAGCGAATGTTCCAATCGTGCCTTGAGGGCATCGGTGATGAATGATGGGGTCTCGAAATCCATATCGGCTACCCAGAGTGGCAGCAGGTCGTCGCGTCCCCAGCGAGGCAGCAGGGCACCATGCTTGAGGTCGTCGCTGCCCGAACGGTCTATTATCTTATCGAAATCGTACATGTTTTTACTTTGAACTTTGAGCTTTGAACATTGAACTTTATGATTAGCCTTTTTCTCTGACCTATTAACTATAAACTATTAACTATCAACTAAAAGAAGACTGTAAACTATCAACTATAAACATTCAACCGCCTGCTTAATGTCTTCGAAAAGGTCATCTACATCTTCCAGACCTACACTCAGTCGGATAGTTGTGTCCTTGACATCCATTGATCTACGCATGTTCTCAGAGAATGCACCGAAGATGGTGCTTGCCGGGTGGATGGCAAGAGAACGGTTGTCGAAGAGGTTGGTGGCACGATGGATGAGCTTCAGATTGTCGAGGAAGTTGAAGCATGCCTCCTTGCTTTCCAAGTCGATGCAGATCATGGCTCCTGCTGTTTTGCCAAACTGGCGCTGTGCCAACTCGTGATAAGGGTTGTCTTCCAAACCAATATAGTTCACATATTGAATTTGTGGCAGAGTGCGCAACTTCTTGGCGAGTTCCAGGGCGTTGCTGCTCTGTACACGATAGCGGGCATCGAGCGTTTCGAGTCCGATGGTCTGCATATAGGCAACCTGTGGTGTCATGTAGGCACCGAAGTTGAAGAGCATCTCACCATAGAGGCGCTTGGCAAAATCGCCATTGTAAGGGGTTCCGTAGTCGATGACCAGACCGCCGAGCGAGGTTGCACCACCGCTTACATACTTGGAACTGGAAACCACCTCGATATCCACGCCCAAGCTCTTTGCTGAAAATTGGGTGAAAGGAATCACGGTAGAATCTACCACCAGAGGCACATTCTTCTCGTGAGCCACTTCTGAAATCGCCTTCAAATCGGCAACCTCCAACTGCGGGTTGGTCAGAATTTCAAGGAATACGCAACAGGTGTCGTCGTCTATAGCCTCACGCACTGCCTCGATATTGGTTAAATCGCGCAGGCGAACCTTTACGCCAAAACGGCGCAGGGTAGCCACGAGCAGCGCATAGGTATTACCGAAGAGATGCTTCGAGGTGACGATGTTCTTGCCTTGTGCCGCCAGCGACATGAGGGTATTGCTGATGGCAGCCATGCCTGAGTTGAACGCAGTGGCGTGAGCGGCATCAGTCAATGCAGCCACACGGCGCTCCAGATTGGTAACCGTAGGGTTTTCTACTCGCGAGTAATCAGGAGCCTTGATTTTGTCTGTAAATGCTTCCGACATGATGGCAGCATTGTCAAACTCGTAGGCGAGGGTGTTATATACTGGCACGCTCAGCGAATCGTAGGCATCGCGGCGCTCATATTCCAAATGAATGGCTTGGGTCTGTTTCTTCAT
>ULNV01000582.1_pt1 | contig 11846 bp, 9 predicted proteins | sample 1952011 | NCBI WGS metagenome assembly ULNV01 (sample SAMEA4835586, study PRJEB28245) | human gut metagenome | biome: gut microbiome; material: fecal sample | place: Denmark | collected 2008
ATGATGTACGAGAAGACTCATGACAACATCCGTACTATCCGTCCTTTGCGCGATGGCGTTATCGCAGACTTTACTGCTTGCGAGCAGATGATGCGTGGACTCATCAAGATGGTCCACACAGGCAGCCGCCTGTTCTCACCTTCACTCCGTATGGTGATTGGTGTTCCTTCTGGCTCTACCGAGGTGGAGCTCCGTGCCGTTCGTGACTCTGCCGAGCATGCCGACGGTCGCGACGTTTATCTGATTTTTGAGCCTATGGCTGCCGCTATCGGTATCGGTATCGATGTGGAGGCACCAGAAGGCAATATGATAGTTGATATAGGTGGTGGTTCTACCGAGATTGCCGTTATCTCGCTCGGTGGTATCGTTTCCAACAACTCTATCCGCACAGCCGGTGACGACCTCACCGCTGAAATCCAGGAGTACATGAGCCGTCAGCACAACGTGAAGGTTTCTGAGCGTATGGCTGAGCGTATCAAGATTCACGTAGGTTCTGCCTTGACAGACCTGGGTGAGGAGGCTCCAGAAGACTTCATCGTTCATGGTCCTAACCGTATCACAGCCCTCCCAATGGAGGTTCCTGTATGCTATCAGGAGATTGCTCACTGCCTGGACAAGACCGTGGCTAAGATTGAGAATGCCGTGCTCTCTGCCCTTGAGAATACTCCACCAGAGCTTTACGCCGACATCGTGAAGAATGGTATCTGGCTCTCGGGTGGTGGTGCATTGCTCCGTGGTTTGGACAAGCGCTTGACAGACAAGATTAACATCCCATTCCATATCGCCGAGGACCCATTGCACAGCGTGGCTAAGGGTGCCGGTATCGCATTGAAGAATGTGGACCGTTTCTCTTTCTTGATGAGATAAAATTTTATTAGATAAGTTTCGTGACTTTGTTGGGAAGGTTAAATTCCCCCCAAGTGGCGAAACTTTAATTTTATATAATAGTATGCACAACCTTTTAGAGTTTTTGCAGAAATACAACCATTGGTTTGTCTTCGTGATTCTCGAAGTGGTGAGCATGGTGTTCCTGTTTCAGTATAACAGCTATCAGGGCAGTGCGTGGTTTTCCACAGCCAATGCCGTGACGGGAAAGATTTATGAGTGGGACGCCAATGTGGAGACCTTCTTCTCGCTGACCAAGGTGAACCAGGAACTCACGCAGCGTAATGCCTATCTGGAGCAGCAGGTGCAGCATCTTTCCGACAGTCTCTATGCCGTGACCAAGGATAGTGCCATCTATCACCGCGACCAGTTTGCCCTGCTCAAGAACTACAGACTCATTCCTGCCAAGGTGGTTGCCAACAGTCTGGATAAGCCCGACAACCTGATGACCATCGACAAGGGTAGCGCCGACGGCATCCATAAGGATATGGGTGTAATCAGCGGCACCGGCGTGGTGGGCATCGTATATCTGGTGGCCGAGCATTACAGCATCGTGATACCGGTGCTCAACGTGAAGTCGAACATCAGTTGTACCATCCAGGGCAGAGGCTACTTCGGCTATCTGAGATGGAAGGGCGGCGTATCAGAGCTGGCTTATCTGGAAGAGGTGCCACGCCATGCCCATTTCAAGTTGGGCGACTATGTGGTAACCAGCGGTTACTCGGCTGTGTTCCCTCCAGGTGTCAGGGTGGGCAAGATACTGCATGTGTTCAATTCCGCCGACGGCCTGTCTTACCGCGTACAGTTGAGGCTCTCAACAGATTTCGGTAACCTGCGCGACGTATGCGTCATCGACGACACACTGATGAAAGAGAGAATAGAGATTATGCGTGCTGCGCAAGACAGCATCAAGCCCGATGGCAATACGGGCAGTAAAAACTAAAGTAAAGTAAGAGGAGATATCAGAAGCAATGAGTATAGATATTTTAAAACGACTCGGCATCTTCGTGGTGCTCGTGCTGGTGCAGGGACTGGTGTTCAACCATATCCATCTGTTCAATTGCGCCACCCCCTTGCTGTATATCATCATGGTGCTCCATTTCCGCAGAAACCACCCACGCTGGTCGGTGATGCTCTGGAGCTTCATGCTGGGACTTTGCATCGACGTGTTTGCCAACACGCCGGGTGTTGCGGCGGCATCGATGACAGCCATCGGACTGCTGCAGCCTTATCTTTTTGAACTCTTCGTGCCTAGAGACAGTGCTGAAGACCTGGAACCATCGATGCGAACCATCGGTGTGGGTTCGTACGTGCTCTACACGTTGATTATAGTACTCGTTTATAATCTGTTGTTCTTTACGATAGAGACTTTCAATTTCTTCAACTGGATGCAGTGGCTGCTCTGCATTGTCGGCAGCAGTGCCATCACCATGGTGCTAATCATGGCGCTGGAGAGTTTCAGAAAGTCGTAGGGATTTTTACCCTGAAGGAAAAAGAAGAAGAACATTCATGTCCATTGATACTTATATATATAATAAGGTATGGTAGATTACAATCTTGAGAAGCGCAGTTATGTGATTGGTGGTGTGGCGATAGTTATCGTGATAGTCTACATCATCAGGCTCTTCACGCTCCAGATTATGAGCGAGGATTACAAGAAGAATGCCGACAGTAACGCCTTCCTGAAGCAGATAGAATTCCCTTCGCGTGGTGCCATCTACGATAGAAACGGAAAGCTGTTGGTGTATAACCAGCCTTCTTACGACCTGATGGTGGTGATGAAGGAGCAGGAGGGACGACTCGACACCCTCGACTTCTGCAATTCCCTGGGTATTACCAAGGAGGCTTTCGAGAAGCGAATGGAGGATATCAAGGACCGCAGTAAGAATCCGGGATATTCCCGATATACGCAGCAGCTCTTCATGACGCAGTTGTCTGACAAGGACTTCAGCGTGTTCCAGGAAAAAATGTTCCGATTCCCGGGCTTCTATGTGCAGAAGCGAAGCGTGAGAGAATATACCTATCCGTATGCCGCCCATGTATTGGGCGATGTGGGCGAGGTTTCGGAAAGCGACATCGAGGAAGATGACTACTACCAGCCGGGCGACTACATCGGAAAGCTGGGTATTGAGAAGCATTACGAAAAGGAACTTCGAGGCGTAAAGGGTGTGAAGATTCTGCTCCGTGATGCGCGCGGAAGAATACAGGGAAGCTATCAGAACGGAAAACTCGACCAGCGACCTGTTGCTGGAAAAGACCTGACGCTGGGTATTGACGTGAACCTGCAGGCTCTGGGTGAGCGTCTGCTGCAGGGAAAGATAGGCAGTATCGTTGCCATTGACCCTAGAGACGGTTCGGTGCTGGCAATGGTTTCCTCTCCATCTTACGACCCTCGTAAGCTGGTGGGCAAGAACCGTGGTAAGATGCACCGATGGCTCTCACAGAACCCATGGAAGCCTCTGCTCAACCGAAGCATCATGGGACAGTATCCTCCGGGTTCTACGTTCAAGACCTCCCAGGCACTGACTTATCTCACCGAGGGTATCATCACTCCGGGCACAGCCTTCCCATGTAATCACGGATTCTCTTACAAGGGATTGCACGTAGGTTGCCACGGTCACCCGTCGCCTATCGCACTGGTGGATGCCATCAGTACTTCGTGCAACGGTTATTTCTGTTGGGGACTTTACTATATGCTTGGAAGCAAGAGCAAGTATGGTTCTGTGCAGAAGGCGATGACTGTTTGGAAAGACTATATGGTGAGTATGGGATTCGGCTACAAGCTGGGCATCGACCTGCCGGGCGAGAAACGAGGACTGATTCCTAATGCACAATTCTACGACAAGGCCTACAAGGGTTCCTGGAACGGACTGACCGTGATCAGTATTTCCATTGGTCAGGGTGAGGTGAACCTGACACCTTTGCAGATAGCCAATCTGGGTGCTACCATCGCCAACCGAGGCTATTACTATGTGCCTCACGTAGTGCGCAAGGTACAGGGCGAGCCGCTGGATACGCTCTATACCCGCCGACATTATACCAAGGCATCGAAGCGTGCCTACAACTATGTGGTGGCTGGTATGAGAAGTTCGGCACTGAGGGGAACCTGCAAGATGCTTTCACGCTACGACTTCGAGGCATGCGGCAAGACGGGTACGGCTCAGAACCGTGGTCACGACCACTCTGTGTTCATGGGCTTTGCTCCGATGAACAACCCTAAGATAGCCATCGCCGTGTATGTGGAGAATGGTGGTTGGGGTGCCGATTATGGTGTGCCTATCGGCGGCTTGATGATGGAGCAGTATCTGAAAGGAAAGCTGTCGCCAGCTTCAGAAAGTCAGGCAGCCCAGATGCAGGCTCGCAGAATCGCCTATGGCTCTTCTAGCAGATAGTTTTCAGTTAATAGTTTATAGTTGATAGTTTATAGATTATGAGCGATAATAAACAACCGGCTGGTGTACTCCGTTCGCTTGACTGGTGGACCATCGGCATCTATCTGGCGCTGCTTAGCTTTGGCTGGATCAGCGTCTGCGGTGCCAGCTACACCTATGGTGACAATGATATTTTCAGTCTGGGTGCCCGTTCGGGCATGCAGATTGTGTGGATTGGCACTTCCATCGCCTTGGGCTTTGTTATCCTGATGATGGACGACAGGTTTTTCGATACCTTCTCGTATGTCATCTATGGCGTGCTGATATTGCTGCTCTTTGCCACGATATTCAATCCGCACAGCATCAAGGGTTCGCATTCCTGGCTGGTTCTCGGACCGCTCCGACTGCAGCCTGCCGAGTTTGGTAAGTTTGCTACGGCACTGGCTGTGGCGAAGTTTATGTCGAGCTATGGTTTCAATATCCACAACATGAAGCATTTCATGGCGGCGGTGGGTATCATCCTGCTGCCGATGATCTGCATCGTGGGACAGCGAGAAACGGGTTCGGCGCTGGTGTATTCCGCCTTCTTCCTGATGCTCTATCGCGAGGGAATGCCGGGAGCCGTGCTGTTTACGGGTGTCTCGATGATAGCCTACTTTGTGGTGGGCATCAAGTACGAGAATGTGCTGATGTGGGATACCTATACCTCGGTGGGTAAGTTTACGGTGCTGCTGCTGGTGCAGATATTCACGGCGGGCATGGTGAATTCCTATACGGGCAACAAGAAGCATGCGCTGATTATTCTGGCATATTCGGTGGGTATCACGCTGATAGTGGCGCTTTTCTCCACCTTCATCATCCCGTTTGATATCGTATGGATTCAGCTGCTGCTCTGCGCACTGATGATAGGTTTCCTGGTATATCACGGCTTGAGGACGAGATTCAGGAATTATTTCCTGATATCCATCTTCTCGTTGGGTTCCATTGCCTTCTTCTACAGTGCCGACTACGTGCTGAACAACGTGATGGAGCCTCACCAGCGAGTGCGTATCAATGTGCTTCTGGGATTGGATGAGGATTTGGCTGGTGCCGGATATAATGTGCATCAGAGTGAGATTGCCATCGGTTCGGGCGGTTTGCAGGGAAAGGGATTCCTCAACGGAACCCAGACCAAGCTGAAGTTCGTGCCAGAGCAGGATACCGACTTTATCTTCTGCACGGTGGGAGAGGAGGAAGGCTTCATGGGTTCGGCAGGTGTGCTGCTGCTCTTCCTGCTGCTGATATTGAGGCTGATAAAACTGGCAGAGCGGCAACCGTTTAAGTTTGGGCGAATATACGGATATTGTGTGTTGAGTGTGTTCCTGTTCCACCTATTTATTAATGTGGGAATGGTGCTGGGCTTGACGCCTGTGATTGGTATTCCGCTACCGTTCTTCAGTTATGGCGGTAGTTCGCTTTGGGGTTTCACCATCCTTCTCTTTATTTTCCTGAGAATAGATGCTGGAAGAAATCTGGTTAGAAGCTGATATAATGAATAATGTATAATGCATATATCTTGTATGATATATATATAATAAAAGGGCAAAAGCATTGTTTTGAGATGCTTTTGCCCTTTATTATGTTTTTTATTTTGCCAATTCAACTTTTACTCCGATATCGCTGACGCCGGGAAGGATTTCTCGCTTCATGTCGTGGCGTATGGTGATATGGATGGAGTCGCCTTGGTTCATCTTATACATATTGATGGGGAAGTTGTATTGATAATAGCTGATTCCCTGTCTTGAGCTGGAACCGTCTTTTCCAATGAATTGGCAGAGCACGGTATCGGCTTTTTCTATGCGGTCTTCCTGCTTGTTGGCTGGATAGATGGTCTGGTCCACGATGAGTGTTAATCCTGTAAAGGGATAGGCTCCTGTGATTCTCAAACCTAGGTTTTCCTGATAGTATCCTGTGGTAAGGATGGGAGGAATGTCGAACGAGAGGGTATCGTTCTTCTCCCATCCGGCGATAGGTGTATGGGCGTATCCGTCATACACCGTTCGCTGGAAACAGGAGGCAAGCACGAAGGCTGCCACCATCAGGAAAATGAAATTAATCATTCTTTTCATTTTTCTCTTTTCCTCCATTCTGGTTCTGTCGAGGACCTTTGTTTCTGTTGTCTTTGCGGCGGTTTCCATTTGGCTGGTTACCATTCTTTTGCTGGTTACCGTTCTTTTGCTGGTTACCACCATTTGGATTACCATTCTTCTGTGGATTACCGCCGTTTTGCTGCTGGCGGTTCTCGCCCTTTGGTCTGCGGTCGCCTCTTTCCTGCTTGTTTCCGCCTTCCTTGTCCTGGCGATTACTGTTATTCTTGTTCTTTTTCTTCTTTTTCTTCGCCTTGTCGAATCGGCTGAGGTCTGACTCATTGAGCAGGTCGATATGCTTGGAGCTTTCCTTCACCTTTCCGTTCTCCATCAGACTGAGCGGCTTTTCGCCATTCTTGTTCAGCTCGATAATCTCCTTGGCACGGTCGGCAGTGATGGTTTCGAGGTTGGAAGCTAGATTCTTGTCGGATGAGTAGGTGATGAGGCCAGCCAGAATATCCACCTTAAACTGGTAGAACTCGCCATCGGCAGTTTCGAGAACGGCATCCTTAGGTGGCATCTTGCGGCTTGCCTCCACGTAGTTGTCTACCTCGTAGTTCAGACAGCACTTCAGTTTGGCGCACATACCCGCCAGTTTCTGTGGGTTGAGCGAGATGTCCTGATAGCGTGCTGCATTGGTGCTTACGCTTACGAAGTTCTTCATCCAGGTGGCGCAGCAGAGCTCTCTTCCGCAAGGACCGGTTCCGCCGATTCTGCCTGCTTCCTGGCGTGCACCAATCTGCTTCATCTCGATGCGTACGTGGAAAGCCTCGGCAAGTACCTTGATGAGCTGGCGGAAATCCACACGTTCGTCGGCGATATAGTAGAATATCGCCTTGTTGCCGTCGCCCTGGTACTCCACGTCGCCAATCTTCATCTTTAAGCCCAGGTCTTTGGCTATCTGGCGGCTCTGGATCATGGTGGCGTGTTCGCGGCTCTTGGCCTCCTTCCACTTGTCAAGGTCCACCTGCTTGGCGATGCGGTAGATGCGCTTGATGTCATCCTGCGACTTGAGGTTGGCTTTCTTGATCTGCAGTTTCACGAGTCGTCCGGTGAGTGTAACCACACCGATGTCGTGACCCGGGTTAGCCTCCACAGCCACGAGGTCGCCCTTTCTCAGGTCGAGGTTGTTCACATTGTGATAATATCCCTTTCGGGTATTCTTGAATTGCACTTCCACGAGGTCGGTGCTTTCTGCGTTTCCTGGCACATCGGCAAGCCAGTCGTATGTGTTGAGCTGTTTGTCCTGTCGTCCCACAGCCTTGCAGCATAGACCTCTGTCGCAGCCATTCCACATTCGGAATTTCATATTCTTGTAGTCCACGATGTAATCTATTTATTGTATTTTATTTATATTATGTATATATGATGCTTTCATTATTATTTTCTGATGAGGAGGACGATGACCTTCAGCGCCATGTCGAAGAAGACAATCTTGGGATTGGCATTCTGGGCGATGAACTTCTTGCTCTCCTCAAAAAGGTCGGAGATGTCGATGATGTTCGCCTCGTTGATGAATCGGGCGAAGTTCTTGGCGAAGTCCTCCTCATCCTGCGTCATGTAGCTCAGTTCCGGCTGGCGGAAGTTGTACATGAAACTCTCGCGAAGCATGTGCATGAAGTAATCCAGCATTCGCTTCTGCTTCTCTCTACCAAAGGTGGCTACCACCTCGCTCCATTTCTTCAGGTCGTGAATGTTGCGCATGTATGCCAGTCGCATCAGCATGATGAACATATCCAGGTGCTGGCGGTTTTCGTTTCCGGAGTCAAGCTCTTCCAGTGCCAGATTCCAGTTGCCTCCTGCTATTCGGGCGATGCGGTGGGCGGTGTTTTCATCCAGCAGTCTTCGCTCGATGAGTGCCTTCTTCACTTCCTCGTTGTCGATTTTCTTGAAGTCGATGCGCTGTGCACGGCTTCTGATGGTTTCGAGCAGCAGCTCCGGGTTCTCGCTTACGAGGAGGAAGAGTGTCTGTCGTGGCGGTTCCTCCAGGAGTTTCAGTATCTTGTTGGCACTGGTCAGGTTCATGCGCTCTGGAAGCCATATCACGCTGATCTTATATCCGCCCTGACTCGACATCATGCTCAATTCCTTCGAGAGATTGTCGGTTTCTTCTGCTGTGATGATGGCCTGCTTGTTGAAGTCGGCATCCACCTTTCCCATGCGTTTCATCCAGTCGCTTATCAGGATATACGGACCTTGCGAGAGGAGCATTTCTCGCCATTGCCTGATGTAGTCGAGGCTCACCGGCGACTGGTCGCTGCTCATATCCGAGGTCTTGATGGTAGGGAAGGTGAAGTGCAGGTCGGGATGCTCCCATTTGCCGAGCATGGAGCAGGCGCGGCGCTTCTGGTCATCGCTCATTGGGGGCAATGCCTGGGCAGCTGCAGCATCGGCTTCTTCTCTTTCGCCCAGCAGAAAACTGGCGAATGCCAATGCCATGGCTAGTTTTCCACAACCTTGCGGTCCGCAAAACATCAGTGCATGGGGAACACGATTCTCCCGAACCATCTCCATCAGACGGTTCCATATATCTTGCTGACCTATGACTTCCTTCTTTAACATTTTATTTCTTGAATTTTAAAATAGGATTTTTGCAATCTGCTTTACGCTGTCCACTGCCGATACGGTGAAGAAGTGGATATGGTTGTAACCATGATCAAAGAGATCTTTCACCTGGCTGGTGGTCCACTCGATGCCGAGAGCCTTGGCATCTTCATCCGTCTTGCACTTCAATACCTCCTGTGCCAACGCCTCAGGAATATCGCAGTGGAATGTCTTTGGCACCATGGTGAGCTGGCTCAGTTTGGCAAAAGGCTTCAGTGCTGGTACGATAGGGATGGTGATGCCCATCTGGCGTGCCTTCTCCACGAACGCATAGAACTTCTCGTTGTCGTAGAAGAGCTGGGTTACGGCGTAAGAGGCACCTAGCTGCTGCTTGAGGAGCAACTGCTGCATGTCCATTTCCAGGTTTGGAGCCTCTTCGTGCTTCTCTGGGTAGCAAGCCACACCGCAGCAGAATTTTTCTCCCGGGTGCTTGATAGGAGTGCCGTCGGAGAAGAAACCGTCGTTAAACTGGTTCACCTGCTCCAGAAGGTCGGTGGCATGAGAATGACCGTTAGGGGTAGGAGTGAACTGGCGGTCTTCCTTCGCCTTGTCGCCTCGGAGCACAAGGATGTTGCTGATGCCCAGGAACTGGAGATCGAGCAACTCATATTCGATGTCTTCCTTCGACGCACCGCTACAGATGATGTGAGGGATGACAGGAATATCGTATTTGTTCTGGATGGCACCGGCGATGGCTACTGTTCCAGGGCGGCGGCGCACACGCTGACGAGTGAGGAGACCGTTTTCCAGTTCCTTATATACGTACTCGCTGTGGTGTGTGGTTATGTTGATAAACCTTGGGTCGAATTCCTTGAGGCTGTCGATGGTGCGGAACAGCGCCGCTGTGCCATTACCCTTGAGTGGTGGCAGAACCTCGAATGAGAAGCCTCGCTTATCGCCCTGTTGATGTAAAAAATCTGCAATGTTCATATTACGTAATATCTATTTTCCCTTATTTGGTTGCAAATTTACAAAAAAAATAGGGGAAAACCGCACATTATCCGTAATATTTATAGAGAAAAAGATAAAAATCAGAAATTAAAAGATAAATTATAACCTAAAGTAAAATGGAACAGCAAGAAAAAGGCTCTAAGGCCTATTTGATTTCAATCGTGATGGTCGCCGTATTGGGCGGCTTGCTTTTCGGTTACGATACCGCAGTGATATCGGGTGCCGAGAAGGGTTTGCAGGCATTCTTCAAGGGTGCCGGGGATTTTGAATACACCGATGTGATGCACGGATTCACTTCTTCCAGTGCTTTGATTGGATGTATCATTGGTAGTTCACTTTCAGGTCTCTTTGCCAGCCGTTTTGGTAGAAAGCGATCGCTCATCTTTGCGGGTATCTGCTTCTTCCTCTCGGCGTGGGGATCTATGGAACCGGAAACATACATCCTGCCGCAGGGACATCCAGACTGGACGCTCCTGGTGGTGTTTAACATCTATCGCGTGCTCGGTGGTATCGGTGTGGGTATGGCTTCTGCCATCTGTCCGATGTATATCGGCGAGGTGGCTCCTAGCAACATCCGCGGTATGCTGGTAAGCTGGAACCAGTTTGCCATCATCTTCGGTCAGCTGGTGGTTTACTTCGTCAACTTCATCATCATGGGTTCGCATGCCAATCCTATCTATGATGCTGCGGGTGCCATCGCCAACATGGTGGATGCGCAGTGGACCATCGAGACGGGCTGGAGATACATGTTTGGAAGTGAGTGTGTGCCAGCCGGCTTGTTCACCTTCCTCATCTGCTTTGTACCAGAGACTCCACGTTATCTCGTGATGGTGGGACAGGATGAGAAGGCATACGGCATTCTTGCTAAGATTAATGGTGCAGAGAAGGCGCGCGAGATTATCCACGACATCAAGAACACGGTGACCGTAAAGACCGAGAAACTGTTCTCTTACGGATTCATGTGTATCTTTGTGGGTGTAATGCTTTCTGTATTCCAGCAGGCTGTGGGAATCAATGCCGTGCTCTATTATGCGCCTCGTATTTTCCAGGATATGGGCATGGGTAACCCGATGGTTCAGACTGTGATTATGGGTATTGTGAATATCTCGTTCACGCTGGTTGCCGTGTTTACCGTAGAGAAGTTGGGTCGCAAGCCATTGCTTATCTTCGGTTCCATCGGTATGGCAGTGGGAGCACTGGGCGTAGCCCTTACCTTCGGTAATGAATCTTTGAGTACGGTTACGATGCTGAGCATCATGGTATATAGTGCCAGCTTCATGTTCTCTTGGGGTCCGATTGCGTGGGTGCTCATCGCCGAACTTTTCCCGAACACCATCCGTGGTGCAGCTGTGGCAATCGCCGTAGCCTTCCAGTGGATCTTCAACTTCATCGTCAGCTCTACCTTCGTGCCGATGTTCAATATGCACTTAACGCCGGGCGATGACTTCGGCCATTGGTTTACCTATGGTTTGTATGGAGCCATCTGTATCGTAGCCGCTATCTTCGTATGGAAGCTGGTTCCTGAGACCAAGGGCAAGAGCTTGGAGGATATGAGCAAGCTTTGGAAGAAAGATTAATTGAATTTCAGAAGAAAAAAAGGGGCGCGATAGTCTATCTCGACTGTCGCGCCTTTATTTTAGTTTTCTCACTGAGTGATAAATTCAGAGCATATATTTGTAAGTTGTTTTATTTAAGAGAGTATTAACTATATATTTCTTTTAGAATATTCTGTATCTTGTGAGAGATGTCTCTCTCGGGATAGAATTTTCGTTTTCTTGCTTGTTCTTATTTGCCTGTCTTCTTCCATACATTGCGAACAGCGAAGGAAACTGTGCTATAGTTAGAATTGATGGAATTCTTGATATAGCCAGTCTGTGCACCATCCACCCAAATCTGATAGAGAGCGAAC
>ULNV01019387.1_pt1 | contig 11527 bp, 10 predicted proteins | sample 1952011 | NCBI WGS metagenome assembly ULNV01 (sample SAMEA4835586, study PRJEB28245) | human gut metagenome | biome: gut microbiome; material: fecal sample | place: Denmark | collected 2008
GCAGGTGTTGTATATGCAGCATCTGAGAACACCAACGATGTAACCTTCCATGTAAACGGTTCATATCAGTTCTAATGTAAGGTAACTGAATGTAGCCTTTAAAACGGCTACATTTTAAAAGGATCTTCAACACAAGATGGCGAAGATCCTTTTTCACATTTATGCATCTCATATTTCATTTTCACTTAACCTAACTCTACTATAATTGAGTAAAGAGGTAGCAGTATGGTTAATTCAAACAATCAAGATCCTTTTATAAAACGACTATTCTTAATCGGCGCAGGTATTCTGTGTTTACCTTTTCATTGGTTGTATTCACTTCTGTTTTTATCTGAAAGGCTAGGTAGTACTGATGGAGCCGAGCTATCTAACAATCCCTTCAATTCAAATCGAAATCGCAAGGATGATGTTTCTTCATGTGCAAAGAATAGTGAAACTGATGAGAATAGTGACGATGTGTTTGAGCCTGTTCAACCTATGAATTTTGATGATCCTTTTGATCCTATAAATCCTAATAGCATCAATAATCCTTTTAATCCACTGAATCCTAACAGCATCAATAGCCCATTGAATCCATTAAACCAGACAGATCCTACAAGTCCATATTACCAAGGAGATGATCCATTAGATCCAATGAATCCTAACAGTATTAATAATCCACTAAATCCATTGAATCTAACAGATCCTGCAAGTCACTATTATCAAGGAGATGATTTATTAGATCCATCAAATCCTCTTAACTATAACAATCCAGCAAGTCCTTTTTGCCAGGATGACAGTAGTATTGAGCTTTTTTCTAACAGCTCTTCACATGATCTATTTTCAGGAGATTCTTTTGGTGCCGTTTGGGGAACTGGTTTTGATGACAGCTTTTCAAGTGTTTTGGGAAGTGGCTTTGATGAGCACTTCTAATAAAATTCGTTTATATCAAAGCAAAGATATCTTATAACGAAAAACTGTGCTTTGACTTTTAACTATCATTATTTGACTCTTTCCTAAAGCTAAAATCTAATCTAAACAGTAAGATCAGCTAGCCAGCGTCCTTTATTATATCCCATATATAAAAGTATAAAGCCTAAGATCTCTCCGCCATATAGGAATGGATAAGCGGTATAGAAGTAACATCCAAGATATACAGCAATGGCTGAAAAAGGAAGATCACAGCACCAGGATGTAATGATGTTGCAGTACAGGTGGTAACTATTCTGACCACCTGCTCTTAAAATACCGTTTACAAGCATCATATTGAGCATGCACATAACACGGTAGATACATGCTACATTAAGTGAATAAGAAGCAAGTTCCAAGTGACTGTCATTAAAGTTTAGACACTGAATAATTACAGGTTTTAGTAAGTAGAGTAAAACACCTGTTATTAAGCCAAATATACCAATCACTTTAAAAAGCTTTTAGCTGTAGCTTTAGCTCCTGTGAAATCTTTCTTACCTAAAAGACCGCCGATGGTTACAGATGAAGCCACTGACAGACCAAAATACAGAGCGTACATAAGATTAAAAAAATGGCACCAGAGTACAGTAGGTAGCAAGTTCTATAGTACCTATCTTATCTACTAAGATCTGGCTTATCATGGCTCCTACAGCAAAGACAACAGAGCTTGCTGTACATGACACACTAATTCTTTAATCGGGAGATAACTGATGATGGTAAAGGATTAGAGATACTTTTATAGATCCCGAGGCCTTTTACTACAAAGAAACCCATGAGGATTACAAATTGAATTACTCTAGCCAAAGTTGTAGCTACAGCTGCACCTTTTACTTCCATTGGTGAGAATCCAAAATGACCACCGATAAAGCAGAAGTTAAAAAGATGTTTAAAAGAATAGTGATAGTACCAATTACGAGAGGTGTAAACCCATCTCCTGTTAATCTCATATTTGATTCACATAAGATCACAAAGAAAGTCAGTAACTGAACAAATGAACTCCAAACAAGGAAAGGTGAGCCTTGAGCAATAACATTATTATTATCAGTCTGACATAAAATGAAATATGAAGGCATAAAGGTCATTAAGATTACAGGGATTGTAAAGATAGTAAACCCTGAGAACAGGGACTTATTAAAGATACTCTTAGCGCTTTTAAAATCACTTTTGCCGCAAATTGAGCAAGTTAGATATCTGCTGCCTGAGAAATACCAGACATGATCATAATGATTAAAAAAGCCATTTTGAGGCTAGCCCTACAGCTACATCAGACTCGGTTCCATAGGAGCTTACCATTACCACATCAGTTAGTGATAATAGATCTACGAGCATACTCTGTAGAGCAACAGGCAGACCTATTCTTACAATATTTCTTGCAATTGTACGGTTGATGTTGATTTAGGACTATTGTTAAGTTCTTTGTCTTCACTGTTAATTAGGGCAGATATCCCCCATAATTTTTTCTTAAATTTATTTTGAGCAAAAAACACCACAACGTTACTATTTTGTAAGACAAAACAGCAAAAATTAAAGTTGAGAGTTGAGACTAAAAGCCACATAAGAAGATAACTTATATGGCTTATAGTTGATTTTGTAAATAGAGTTGAGTCTAACTAAGGGAGTCTGTTATCTCTTTATAAAGAGTGTCCTAATTCTTTTGCTATTCTCTCAGGTAAATCGTCTTCCCAGGTTAATGGATCTGAGTACACTAGATTTCCATCAACATCTCTCATTACAACTTTGGCAATTTGAGCATTTAAAATTAGTCTCTGGCACATAGAGCAAGGGCGCATTTGTTTGGTTCTACTGTTAGTTGCAACATCTGTACCGGCCAGATATAAAGTACCGCCAACAATATCTAATGGATTGCCATTGATAATAGCATTTGCCTCAGCATGAACTGCTCTACATAACTCATAGTGTGTACCTGGTTTAATTTTGCACTTTTCTCTTAAGCACTCTTTTAAATCAACACAGTTAGCTCTGTGTCTTGGAGCTCCGTTATATCCTGTTGAGACAATTCTTCCGTCTTTTGAAACTATAACTGCTCCGTAGCGACGACGCAGACAGGTTGAACGCATGGAAACAGCCACTGCAATTTCCATAAATGATTGATCTTTTGATGGACGGATATAATCGGTCATATGATTCTCTTTGTGTTCTTAATATGTAATTGTAATCTATGAACTTTTGTCAAAAGCATGTGTTATGAGTGTTATGAGGTTAAAGCATAACTTGCTTGAAACCAAAAAGCTTAAATAAGATACAATAACTTATATTGCATAACATTGTGATGTTTCACAATTACAGATAAAACTGCTTTATGTGTAGAAAATCTTATAGAAAGAAACATCATCACTCAACTATTTTAGCGAGATTTTTTGTTTGTTGAGCCTTTTATTCAACTGAAAAACTGCAATTTTGCATTTAGAAAGTTCAATATTTGGCTTAAATATCTGATAGAGCCAAATTTTGCCTTGAATTTTATAGAAATTCATGTATACTATCGCTCGCTGTGTTTATGGTCGCATTACACAGTTATCTTTTAATATTTTATAGGAAACATGAAAATGGCAATTACTTTAGATGCTACTTCACGTACTGACTTAGGAAGAGGTGCGAGCCGCCGCCTACGTCGTGAGTTCAAAATTCCAGCTATCATCATCGGTGAAGGCAAAGACGCTTTATCAATTACCTTAGATGAGAAGAAAGTTATTACTGCTTCTTTAAAGGATGAGTTCTACAAAGAAGTAGAAATCAATTTAGACGGCAAGTCAATCAAGGTTAAGCCTGTTGACATTCAGCGTCACCCAGTTTCAGAGCGTATCTTACACATCGATTTCCAGCGTATCTAATAATTTTTGATACCTAAGTAAGATATATGAAAGCCATTCTTGCAAAGAGAGTGGCTTTTTTCATATATTGTATATAGGTATTTTGTTTTGTCCTTGTTGTGATTTAGCATAATTGTGAATGTTCTTATTGAATTATCACTTAAAAGACACCATTTACTAAAGGACACAAGTTTAAAGACAGAGCTTAACTTTATTCATTTAGTGTTGTCTAAAGTAGTTTTGTCAAATCCTAGAGCTAACATTCTTATAACACTAAAGCTTGTAGCACACTAGCAGTCTTTGTAGGGAAAAGTTTCATGTCAGATAATCTTTGTTTAGGTCATATGATTGAGCGTAAGGTCGTTGATATTACAGATCAGGGCGCTTTTGTCGATGCTGGTGTATTTGGTGATCTTTTCGTTCCTCATAAGCAATTACCTAAAGATCTAAAAATAGGTGACATGTTAAGAGTGTTCCTTTACAAGGATGGTGGTCGTGTTTTAGCTACTGCAAGACATCCATATCTTGAGGTGGGAATGGTAGGTCGTCTTACTGTTACCTCAATTGATTGTGGCACTGTATACATGGATCTTGGTATTCCAAAAGAACTCGTAGTTCCTGTATCAGAACAGCGTTCTGCTTTTGAAGTAGGTATGTCTGTTTTAATTTTGGTTACCATGGATGAACAAGGCAGACTTTTTGGTACACAGCGTTATAACTCATATATTCGAGACGCTTCTAATAAAGGAGAGTTTAAAGTAGGTCAGAGAGTAACAGCCGTTGCTGTATCTCATACACCATTGGGCTACAGAATGGTGGTAAATGACTCTGTTTATGGTCTTTTATATAAGTCCGACGTAAAGACACCAATTAGAATTGGTAAGAGACTAGATGGCTATATCATTAAGATTAGAGAAGATGGCAAATTAGATGTATCTTTGCAGGAACCTGGTCTTTTAGGCATTGAGCATGCTGCAAGTCTTTTATTGAGAATTTTAAAGACCTCAAATGGTTTCTTAGCTTTTAATGATAAGTCAGATCCTCAGGATATTGAGGATTACCTGCATATGTCAAAAGGCAAGTTTAAAAAAGCTATTGGCAATCTCTATAAATTAAGATTGATTGAGATGGTTGATGATGGCATTAAGTTAACTAAAGAAGGCACTGACTATGTAAATAAAAACAGTCAGCAAAACGGTTAACTGTTAAGTATTGATAGTAAAGAGTAGTCAACTTATAGTTTAGGCATTTTAAGTTACTCAAAAGAGATTTTTAGATAAGGATAATGATGGAATTTCTATATTCTTTAGCACTATATTCAAGCAAGCTGGTAGTTACAGTTGCTTTAATTCTTTTTGGTCTTATAACTCTTTTAATGGCAGTTAAAGGTCTTAAATCAGCTAAAAAAGATAACGAAGATAAGTTAAAGTTCACTGATCTTAAAAAAGAGTTCAAAGAGCGTAAACAGGAGCTTGAGGATGCTATCTTTGAAGCTGATAGCTCAAAGACTGAAAAAGAAAAGAAAGCTTTCTTAAAGCAAAAAGCAAAAGACGAGAAAAAAGATCCTAATAAAAATGAAAAAACCTTAAAAGAAAAGATTGAGAAGGCAGAAAAAGAAGGTAAGTTCTGCCCAGAAAAAGTCTTTGTAATCGAGTTCTATGGTGATCCTAAGGCAAGCTCTCAGGATGACTTTATCAAAGAGATTAACGCTGTTCTTGATGTGGCAACAGATAAAGATGAGTTAATTTTAAATCTTGAGTCACCAGGAGGAGTTGTAAACGGCTATGGTCTACTTGCTTCTCAATTAGAAAGAGTAAGAGAGAAAGGCATTCATCTTACAGTCTGTGTCGATAATGTAGCAGCTTCAGGTGGCTATTTAATGTCATGCGTTGCTAATAAGATTGTAGCCGCACCATTCTCTTATGTAGGTTCAATCGGTGTTGTAGCTCAAATTCCTAACTTTAATAAAGTGTTAAAGAATCACGATGTTGATTATGAGCTGGTAACAGCTGGTAAATACAAGCGTACACTTACCATGTTCGGTGAGAATACTGAGGAAGGTCGAGAGAAATTCCGTCAGGAACTTGTAATGATCCATGACAGATTTAAAGCTATTGTTGCAAAATATCGTCCAAATATGGATGTTGAGCAGTTTGCAACTGGCGAGTTCTGGTTAGCAACTGATGCTAAAGAGCGTGGTTTAGTTGACCAAATTGACACTTTTGATGCATATTTACAAAAAACAGTAGAATTTACAAAAGTTTGTGTTATAAAGATTAGCATTGAACATGAAGAAAAGAAGTCATTTGTAGATATCGTTAAAAAGTTTTTTATGGCTAAAACTTGGACAAAAGCAATTAAAAACGAAGTCCAGGATACTATTATTGAACAAGATACAGGCCGTTTTTAAGAGAAAAAGGATTTTACAATGGGCAAATCGCTGGTAATCGTGGAGTCTCCATCTAAGGCAACTATCATCAATCGCTACTTAGGCGATGATTATGTAGTTCGCGCTAGTGTTGGCCATATCAGAGATTTGGCTAACGGTTCATCCTCAAAGGCAGAAACTGCAGATGGCAAAAAAGTCAAGCTTACTAAAGAAGAAACTTTGGTCAAGAACATGGGTATTGATCCAAATAATCATTGGAAAGCTAACTATGCGATCATGCCTGACAAACAAAAGGTTGTAGCTGAACTTAAAAAACTCTCAAAAGATGCTGACAAAGTATATCTGGCAACCGATTTGGATAGAGAGGGAGAAGCTATTGCATGGCACTTAAGAGAAGTCTTAGGTGGCAAGGATGACAAGTATTTAAGAGTTAAATATCCTGAAATTACCAAAGCTGCAATTGCTAAAGCTTTTGAAAATCCTGGACGTATCAACATGGATTTAGTTAACGCTCAGCAGACACGCAGATTCTTAGACAGAGTTGTGGGCTTTATGGTTTCACCTCTATTATGGAAGAAAGTAGCTCGTGGTCTTTCAGCAGGTCGTGTACAGTCTGTAGCAGTTGAGTTAATTGTTGATAGAGAACGTGAGATCAAAGCATTTATTCCTGAAGAATACTGGAATATTGATGCTATTACCTTAAATCATGATGGGGAGAGCTTAAAGTTAGCTTTAACCTCTAAGAATGGCAAGAAAGTTGAGATCCACAATAAGGATGAAGCAAATTCAATCTTAGATTATCTAAAGTCAGTTCCATTTGTTGTCTCCAAGATTGAAACTAAAAAAGGTAAGCAGTCAGCTCTGCCTCCATTTACCACCTCAACCTTACAGCAGGTGGCCAATCAGAAATTAGGTTTTTCAGTACGCAGAACCATGACTGTAGCCCAGCACTTATATGAGCAGGGCTTAATTACCTATATGCGTACTGACAGTGTTAATCTGTCTGCTGAAGCCATCGCTGCAGCTCGTGACATTATCCAGAGAAACTTTGGTGATAAGTACGTACCTGAAAAGCCAAATTACTATAAGTCAAAAGAATCAGCTCAGGAAGCTCACGAAGCTATTCGTCCTTCACATCCATTAGATCCTCTTCCAGCTCATATTGATAGAGATGGTCAGAGATTATTTGATCTTATCAAAGCAAGATATTTAGCTTCTCAGATGACTCCTCAAGAGTATGAGACCACTAATGTCTCAGTTGATGCTGGTGGTTATACCTTTAGGGTATCAGGTAAGCATGTAACCTTTGATGGTTTTAAACGTGTTTACAATTTCAACAAGAACGAAGAAGTACTGTTACCTGAATTAAAAGAAGGTGAAACACTTAAGGTTGAAGCGTTATTACCATCTCAGCACTTTACACAGCCACCTGCTCGTTTCTCAGAGGCAAGCTTGGTTAAAGAGTTAGAAAAAGATGGTATCGGCAGACCATCTACATATGCTTCAATTATTTCAACTATTCAGGAACGAGGTTATGTAACTATTAACCATGGGCGTTTCTATGCTGAAAGAATGGGCGAGATTGTAACTGACAGATTACGTTTTAGCTTTAAAGATCTTATGGATAAGAACTTTACAGCTTCAATGGAAAACAATCTTGATGAAATCGCTGAAGGTAAAAAGAACTGGTTAAACAGCCTAGACAACTTCTACAAATCTTTTGAAGTTGAATTAGAAAAGGCCACAAAGCCTGCAGCTGATGGTGGTATGCCAGAGAATAAACCTTTAGAGATTAATGAGTTTACTTGTCCTGAGTGTGGCAAATACCATATGGCAGTACAGTCTGGTAAGACAGGTATGTTCTTAAGCTGTTTAGGCTATTATGATAAGAGTGTAAAGACAGCTGACAGATGCCATAAGACCTTAAATTTAAGAGCTTTAGACATTGGTGCTTTAAACTCTAAGAATTTGACTGATGAGGAAGAGGCTAATATCTTACGCTCTCGTCCTCGTTGTAACAAGTGCCATTCTGTAATGGACACTTACATCATTGACGAAACTCATAAGCTCCATCTGTGCTCAACTCCAAACTGTGGCGGTTATCTGTTAGAGACAGGTAAGTTTGACTCTGAGATTGAAAAAGGACCAGAGATCCCTTGTGAGAAGTGTGGTCATACCATGGTGCTAAAAGAAGGGCGCTTTGGTAAGTACATGGCCTGCACCAATAAAGAATGTGGCAACACCAGAAAGATCTTAAAGAACGGTCAGGTCGCACCTCCACGTGAAGATCCTGTAGATATGCCTGATTTATTATGTAAGACAGAAGGCTCACACTACGTACTACGTGATGGTGCTGCAGGTCTTTTCTTAGCTGCGCATAATTTTCCTAAGGTACGTGAAACACGTCCTCCTAAGGTAATTGAGCTGTTAAATCACCGTGATAAGCTCTCACCTAAGTTCTATTATTTAGCTGATGCTCCTGCTTATGACAATGACGGTAATGAAACTGAGATTAGATTTAGCCGTAAGTCTAAAAAGCAGTATATTATGTCTGTAGATAAAGAGGGTAAACCAACCTCATTTGTCGCTTTTTATAACGAGGATGACAAAAAGTGGGAAGTACAGGAACCTGTAAAATCTACTACAAAGAAGACTGCTGCTAAAAAGACAGCGACTAAGAAGTCTACAGCCAAAAAGACTGCTGTCAAAAAGAATACCAAGAAAGCTTAATTAAGTATTGGTAGGATTTGTAAAGATGGGATCTCAGATGAGTCCCATTTTTATAAGTGCAGATTAACTATTCTGACTAACTATCTTGCTTGGCTGAAAATTCAGAATAAGTCGACTCTTAAGACTAAAGATCCATAGGGTAGTTTTTAATCTTATTGATGAGTTTTAACTCCTCATCTGAATTCTCATTAACTGAGTTTGATAGATATTTTAGCTCTGTAACATAATTTGGTAACTGCTTTTCAATCATGGCAGCACATACCTTAAAATAAGCTGTAAGCTCACTGTCTAAGAGTGTTCCTTTGTAGTTATTGCCTCTGAATAAAAAGACAATATTTCTGTAATTGCTACTAGTGGTAATTGGAGCTGCTACTACAGCTTCTTTACTATTGTTAAATAAGATCTTTTGATACTCTTCATACTCTTTTTGAGAAAAGTCTTTAAAGAACTCTTTTGAGTAATTCTTAACCTCATCCCATTTAACACTCTCAAGATTAGCGGTTGCTAATAAATTCGTAATCTGCGTTAATGGTATATTAACTAAAGCTTGGCGTTCCTGAGTTAAGACAGTAGCAGGTGAGAGTACTCCAAAATCACCTAATCTGTAGTACTTTCGTCTTACTTCATTACCATCAAAGTACAGTGCATCAATGTCATTGCCATTGAGAGACAGTGGCTTTAACACTTCTAAGCTTCGTTCTTTGACATTGTAATCAACTAAGAATTTACCATGTCCAATAGCTTTACTGATTTGTTCTCCCTTTTGCTCATGAGGTCTTGTCATGTAATTTAATAAGGCTGTGTGCTTAAGATTTAACTCTTTTACAATATGAATTAAAGCTCTCAATCGACCTAATCTGTCGTAGATTGATAACTTCTCTTTAAAGCCGTATTTAAATGCACATTTTAAAAGAGAATCGGTATTAAGACATTTGCCTTCAGTAAAGAGCTCTGAGAGTTTTAATACTTTGTTTACATCTGTAAGAGCATAAACATTATCTAAGATAGTAGGTTCCCTGAATTGTCTAAGACACATGCTCTCTAAGATTTTTAAATTACGAATAGACCAAGTAAAGATGGTTACATTGGGATTATGTAAGATCTTTTCTGACTCATCTAAAAACTTTTCGACGCTAAGCCCATTTTTAATTGTGTAAGGATCGATACCCTGAGTGAAAAGATAACTTGGACTTGGTAGTCTGTAGTCATAGCCTTTACAGGTAATAAGCTCGTTTTTGTCGATAATATTAAAGTTCAAATCTGTTAATACATAGGATAATGAATACAGACTTGGGTATTTATCATCAGGTGAGGTTACTGGCTCTGGAAGTAAAAATAGTAACTTTCTATCGTAGTTTATCATTGTAAAACTGACTACATCTATTCAATTGTAAAATCAAAAAGTCTTTAAGCTCTTATCTAAACTGATTCTGTTCAGAATTGTATTCAAAGCCTGCTACTTTTAATTTTTCAGTAAGCTCATTCTTATCAATATCATTAGTAGCACACAGTTCATCTAATGATGAGTATTCATCACGTAACTGCATATTTACCGCTGATAACAGAATGAATGGATCCATGTTTTTAAAATTAGCTAAAGACATCATAATAAAATCCTCGCAAAGATCTAATTTAGTTTAGATACAGTATCGAAAATGTATTTGCCCACAATAATTCCACCTTCAGCGCTGTAGTGATTGTCATCTACAAACAACGGCACTCCATTATCGTCATAGGTCTTGTAATAGCCATTACCCAACTCTAAAGGAACGTTTCTATCAATATAAAAGACGTTTTCACGACTGTCAGCAAAGGCTTTTAAAGCATCATTGGTAAAAGTGAATTTTTCACCTAAGCGGTTAGGTGTGTTGTGGCATTTGTTCTTATCAATGATCTTTGATAAGAATGAATCTTTAAGATCAAGCTTTAAGCAATTAACTAAAGCTTTACTGGTGATGATGCCTTCAGATACAAGATAGAATTTAAGATCTTTACGTTTATCAATCTCGTAGGCAAGATCGTCAATTAAAAACTTTAAGAAAGCTTTGTAGTTCTCAGTTGTATCCTTTAAAGAGAACTCTTTCATATAGAGGTTATACTGTACATCCCAGCGGTTTGAGAGAATTACCTTATCACCACTGTGAAGCTTGTTTAAAATATCAATATAAGCATCATAATAGTCTTTTCTGATGGTCTTATCTGTAAAGAAAGTGTCTTTTAGACTGTTAAAGTTTGGACCATAAGCTAAAGTAGCATGTAAGACATAGAAATAAACAGGAAGCTTATTGATATTGTTTACATAATAGCGGTAGTGATCAGCATGACTGTCACCAATCATAAAGATATGAGGTGTTTCCTTCTGGAAACCTGAATGGGTGACATAGCTTCTTTCGTTATATCTTTTAACAGATGGAAGGTAGTCAGGATCTTTAATATCAATCTTATAGAGATCTGTTTTACTCTCTGTTCTCATGTAGTTTGTAAGATAGTTATTCCCTTCATTGTGGTGAAAGTAACAGTAAGATATAAAGCAAAGTAAAAAGAGGGTAACAGTTACCTTATAGTCTATCTTTCTCTTCTCAGTAAAGATGTAAGATAATGCTGTAAAGATAAGAATAACCAGAATAAC
>ULNV01013343.1_pt1 | contig 11524 bp, 10 predicted proteins | sample 1952011 | NCBI WGS metagenome assembly ULNV01 (sample SAMEA4835586, study PRJEB28245) | human gut metagenome | biome: gut microbiome; material: fecal sample | place: Denmark | collected 2008
ATGCTTAATTTCTCAAATTTTTATTGTAAAACTCAAAGAAGAAAACTAATCATAAAGTTCAAAGTTCAAATCTCAAAGTTCAATGTTATTTAATGATGAGTGACATTCCCGGGCGCAATCCTTCGAGTTTGGTGATAGGACGTGCCTTTACCTCGAAAGTCTTGCGGTCGTAATCGCCATTGTCCTTGGTTGCCTTCCAGGTTGCGTATGAACCCTGGTCCTTCAGGTAATAAACCTTCATCTTGATATGCTTGTTGAAGGCTGGAACGAAAGCGGTGAACTCATCACCTTTGTTCAAACCCTGAAGATGATCTTCACGCACATTGAAGGTTCCCCACATATCGCTCATGATAGAGATGCTCATGATAGGAGAACCAAGACCCACCAGCTCGCCTACCTTTGGATAGACATTGCTTACCTCGCCTTCGCACTGGGCAATCTGAACCGTCTCCTTCAGGAGATTCTTCACTACATCCACGGCGCTCTTGGAAGCCTGGGTGTTGTTGGCTGCCATGCGCTTCTCCTGCTCACGTGCTCCGTTCTTAGCCATTTCATACTGGCTCTTGGCTGCAGCCACCTGAGCCTCTGTTGCCTTGTAGGCTGCGAAAGCCTCATCGCGCTTCTGACCGCTGATGACGCCCTCGTTGTAGAGGTTCTGCATGCGGTCGTAGGTCTTCTTGGCGATGGTTGCAGCAGCTTCTGCCTGCTGAACCAGCTGATAAGCACCCTGAATCTGCTCCTTGCGTGCACCGGCATCGGTCAAATCTTTCATGGCTTCGGCAGCAGCATTGGTTGCCTGAAGCATCTGCTCCTGTGATTTCATCTCAGGAACTTCGAGGATGGCGAGAGTATCGCCTACGTGAACATAGTCGCCCTCCTTTACTCTCAATTCTACTATACGGCCAGGCAACTTGCAGGATACTCTGTATTCTGAAACTTCTACCTCGCCCTGGATGGTGTCGTCCTTCTGTTCCAAGGTAAAGAAACCGATGACACCCACTAGGATAACTACCGCCGTAAATCCGATGACAGCGAGTAATATGTTGTTATGCTGTGATTTCTTAGACATTTTTTATCTGAATTTGAATTTTAAAAAAACTTCTTTTATAAAGATGAAACTGAGGAAGAAAGTCCCCCTCTAGTCACCGTTAAATCCGATTCCATCGGATTTCCGCCCTAGGATTTCTGCCCCAGGATTTCCGCCCCAGGATTTCTGCCCCCGGTGCCGTTATTGCAGGATACCGAGCGCCTTGTTGAGTCCAACCTGTGTCAGCTTCACGTCGATTTCGGCGTCAATCTTCTGGCTCTGAGCCTGTTGCCAGGCAGTCTGTGCTGCCATCACATCGGTAACCTCCATTACGCCTTCCTTGAATCCGAGGTTTGCGCATCTGAGGTTTTCCTCAGCGCTGGCAATGTTTCTCATCGCCATATTGAGCTTCTTCTGAGCTTCCTTCACCTTGAACTGGCTCTGCGCAATCTGAAGGTGAATTTTCTCGCGCGTATCATCCAGGTTCATCTGGGCGATATTGGTGGTTGCCTTAGATGCTCTCACCTTATAGGCGCAGTCAAACCAGTTCCATACTGGCACCTGGACGATGATTCCTACGTTCCATACTCCTGTGAATTTCTTCTGGAATCCATTGAAAACATTAGGATTTGAAATGGTGTAGCCGCCGGTCAGAGCTACATGTGGCATGTAGATGGCTCTCACCAGATTGGTAGCCTGCTTGGAAATATCGAGTGCATTCTGGAGCATTCTCAATTCCGGACGGGTATTCATCGCTGAGTCGGCAGCTGCTACTCTTTGCTGTTCTGTGTCGACAGGTGTTCCTGAAAGAGCCAAGGTCTCCTTATCTTCATCAGCAAGTGTGATTTCCTGATTCATCGGGATTCCGCAGAGCTGGCAGAGCAGCATCTTGGAAAGAGCCAGTCCGTCTTCTGCCTGAGTCATCTTCATCTCTGCCTCGTTCACCTTTACGTCTACCTTCAAGCCGTCAGCCTTCGTCGCAACACCCTGCTTGATCATCTTGTGAACATCATCATTGAGCTTCTGTACCAGGTCGCGGTAACTGGTGGCTAGCTTATGCTTCTGTTTGAGCGAAACTGCCAGCCAGTAAGCCTGGTCGATGGCGTAGAGAGTCTGCTGTGTCTGATGATCCAAATCGTTCTCAGCTATTTCTTCTCCGATGTCGGCAATCTTGTTGGCTGCAATAATAGCACCGCCCATATAGATAGGCTGTCTTACCATCACGCTTCCTGCCCACATGTTTCGGGTGTCAGTTCTGAAAGCATCCACTACATTTTGTCCGATAGCATTGCCCTGCTGCTGGACAGGAGCCAATTTATCAGAAAGCAAGCCTCCTATCTTCTGTGCCTGTTCTGGCGTCAAGATGCCCTGACCAACCAACTGTCCCATCAGATTGCTGGCATTCCCTGAGATTCCTCCAGCCAGAGTGGAACCCAAATTGCTGAATGCTGCTTTCTGATCACTGTTCAGCAGGGAAATCTCTTTGCTGAACCATTCATATCCACCCAAGGCATCCACCTTAGGCAAGTATTTCGTGCGTGCCGATTTCTTCAGGTTATACGCCACGTCTTTCTTGAGCTTCGAGGCATTGATCTGCTTGTTGTTGCGCAGAGCCATAGCACGGCAACTGTCGAGACTTAACGCTTGCGCTTGTGCCCCGGCAGGAATCAATGCTCCCATCAGCATGAAAATAGTTATTATTTTTTTCATCCTTATATAATATTATATAATATCGGATGCAAAATTATCGAATTATTCTTAAATATCAAAGAAAATTTATTTATGAAATCTTTAAGAATTGAAAAAAAACTTATATTGTGGAAAAATGGAACATACATCATAGTTTTCCTACTATGATGCGTGTTACTTTTTCCATTTTCTCAGAAACGTACAACGGTTTCTTCACCCCAGTCGGCATCAACCGTTAAGCCTACATTTCTGTCATCGTCTTCATCTAAACTTCCGCCTGATGATTTCGTAAGCGAAATGTCTGTCTTGATGATTTCGTTTCTTTTCATCTTGAAACCAGACTTGGTAAAGGTCTTGATGGCATGGGCATCGGCATCTAAGATGCTGATGGTCATCTTGATAGCCTTGTTCTCTTCGTGCGGGAAAGTATATACGGTGAAGTCTCTGTTGTTGTCTGTGAAATTGAAGATTTCCGTCTGCCGACTGTTTACACAGCCATATCCCGTGGTTGCATCCAGCGTACTGCTTCCTCCAGTATAGTAGAACTTGATGCTCCTGACTTCTTCCGGAATCGTTTCGTCGGTAATATGAAGCTTGAAGGCTGCTACGGCTCGCTGCAGGTTCACATCTGCCTCTACCTTATCGCTCTTGATGCTCAATCTGCCATAATAATAAAAGGTGTCGGTAAGCTTGTTGCTCGTGAATTTTACCTTTTCGGGCACACTCATCGTGCAGTTGCCCTTGCCGCTATGGGCAATGACAACGAGTCTGTATTCGCCTTCATCCAGACTGAAACTGGCAATGCCGAAATTCTCGTCATCGCTGGCTTGGTTGATGGTCTCTATTTTCTCTTCGCCATCAAAGACCACAAAGGAAACTCTGGAACATACATCCTGGAGAGCTGTTCCCGAAGTTGTTGCCTTGGTAACTTCTCCGATAGTGCGGTTCTGAACTTGGTGTATGCGCACCGTTACGTTGGCGTTTGCGTCATGTGTTGAGCTTTGGCCCGATTCATCGAGAGAAAACTTTTCGCATGAAGTGAGCGTCGCTACTAGCATCAAAATGATTGCTGCCAATAATTTGTAGCATTCTTTCTTCATTGTTTTCCTGTTAGTTAGGTTGCTTCCTTTTGCATGATTCAAGAATTTTTCTTGTGTATGGAAGTCATCGCAAATTTACATTTTTTATTTGATGATTGCAAGTAAAATCAAATAATTCTTTATATTTTTTGTGAATTATCCGATTTTTTGTAATTTTGTACCCGATAATAAGTGTTTTTTTATGATTACACCTTATTATATATATAACATTATTATAATAAAAGGAAAATTATTGTATGATATATGGATAAGAAAGAGAATAAAAAGGTGAAGGCTTTGTTCTTCGATATTGATGGCACTTTGGTGAGTTTCAAAACCCACAGGATTCCGCAAAGCACGGTAGATGCCTTGGAACAGGCAAAGAAGAATGGGGTAGAGATTTATATTTCTACAGGTCGCCCAAAGCAGATTATCAATAATCTTGGTCAGATAGAGCATCTCATCGACGGTTACATCACTACCAATGGTGCCCGCTGTTTTGTCCAGGATACGGTGGTGAGTCAGCATGCCATCCTTCCTTCGGATGTGAAGAAGATCATCGATGCTGCTGATAGAGACAACTATCCTGCCATCGTGGTAAGCGAGAGCCGTTTTGCCATCCATCATTATACCGACGAGGTTTATGAGATTTTCTGCAAGGGACTGGGAGTGGATAGCAGTATCTTCATTACGGATGTAAACGATTTGGGCGAAGAGCCAATTCTGCAGGTCACTCCTTTCTGTACCGTAGAGCAGGAAGCGCTCCTGATGCCTACGCTCGAAAACTGCACTTCCGGCAGATGGCATCCTGCCTTTACCGACATCACGGCGCGTGGAGCCGACAAGGGAAAGGGACTTCATGCCATGGCTGATTATCTGGGTTTGAACATTGAAGAAACCATGGCTTTCGGTGATGGCGGCAACGATATCTCCATCATCAAGGAAGCTGGAGTGGGTGTGGCAATGGGCAATGCCGGCGAAGATCTGAAGCAGGTAGCCGATTTCATTACCACCCATGTGGATGAAGATGGAGTTAGAAATGCTCTGTTGGAGTATGGGGTAATTCAGTAAGAATGAAACTCTGGAGAATTTTGGGTTTTATTTCGTAATTAATAATGGGGTAAGCGTGATGTTTTGTTTCTTAACGTCACGCTTATCTTTTGTTTTGAAAACTGCTTTTGTGTAATGGAGTCTTGCTGAAAACTTACTTTTTGTTGCTTTTATGTCCGAAAAGGTGGCTAAAAGTAGGCAAAAATGCATAAAATATACGAAAAGTAGGGAAAAATGCACTTTAACTTGCATTTTGTTAGCTAAAAATTTGTTTATTTTATAAAAAGTGTGTATCTTTACACCCGATAATTGTAAGTTGTTTAATTCTAAGAGAGAGAAATTATGACAAAAAGACTAACCATGTTAATGGGGGGGCTTGTTCTTTCAACAGGAATGGCTCTCGCGCAGACTACTGTTACAGGTAAAGTTGTTTCTCAGGAAGATGGTGAGCCAGTGATTGGCGCATCTGTTAAAATCGCAGGAACAAAGACAGGTACAGTGACAGATGTGGATGGTAACTTTATTCTGCCAAATGCAAGTAAGGATGCTGTTCTCGAAGTTACTTATCTTGGTATGGAGCCAAAGAAAGTAAAAGCTTCTGCTAAGATGAAGATTATGCTGGTTGCTGACTCAAGAAACCTTGATGAGGTTGTTGTTACTGCGATGGGTATTTCCCGTTCTAGTAAGGCTTTGGGTTATTCTGCTGCTGTTGTGGGCGGTGAGAAAATTTCTGAAGCTCGTACCAGCGACGTTATGTCAAGTTTGGCTGGTAAGGTAGCTGGTGTGCAGATTTCTTCAACATCTTCTGACCCAGGTGCTTCTAATTCTGTCATCATCCGTGGTGTCAGCTCATTGTCGGGTAACAACCAGCCTTTGTATGTTGTTGATGGTGTGCCATTGAATAACTCTTCTGTTTCCAGTAGCAATGGCTTGGACAATGGTTATGACTTTGGTAATGGTGCCAATGCCGTAAACCCTGACGATGTTGCCAGCATGACCATTCTGAAGGGTGCTGCAGCAACAGCACTTTATGGTAGCCGTGCTGCCAATGGTGTTGTGTTGATTACTACCAAGAGTGGTAAGAAGCAGAACAAGGGCATTGGTGTAGAGTATAATGGTGGTTTGCAGTTTGAGTCAGTGCTTCGTTTGCCTCAGCTCCAGAACGAGTTCGGTATGGGATGGTATGGTGATAAGACTGATATCGAGAATGGTTCTTGGGGACCAGCTTTCGATGGCTCAACCTTGAAATATGGTAATGTTTATGATAACTCTCAGAAACTGAAGAGCTATCTTCCTATAAAGAACAATGTCAAGGACTTCTTTGACACGGGTCTTCGCTACAGCAACAGTGTATTTTTCAATGGTGCAACTGATGCTAGTAACTTCTTCTTGAGTCTTTCTCAGATTCATGATGATGGTATTATCCCTACTGATGCGGATAGTTACAACAAATATACATTCTCTGGTCGTGCTTCTCATAAGATCAAGAATGTAACTTTGAGCATGTCTGCCAACTATGCTTATCAGAAGAACAACTTCGTGACTACTGGTCAGAAGACTGGTTCTATGTACAATGCCATCATGCAGACTCCTCGCGATATCGGTATCGTAGAGATGAAGGACTTGAATGATCCATTCAATACTCCAGGTTATTACTATACTCCTTATGGTGTAACCAACCCATACTATATCTTGAATAACTACAAGAATGAGTATGAATCTGAGCGTTTCTATGGTAAGTTGCAGTTTGACTGGGATATCTTCACCGATTTGAAGTTCTCTACCCGTTTCGGTCTTGATACAACTACTGGTGATCATAACACCGGTGAACCAAACATGTCTGCTCTTTATGCAAACACTCCAAACTGGGCGGATGCATTGAAGTCATTGACTGGTTCTGTAACAGAGCAGACTGAGCGTCGCCGTGAGATGGACTTCAATGCAATGTTCAATTACACACATAAGTTCATCGATAAGTTGGATGTAAATGCAGCTCTCGGTTTCAATGGTAATGAGCGTAAGTACTCATACTTGTATGGTGCTGTTACTAATTTGACAATTCCTACTTATTTCAACTTGACCAACTCTTCTGAGAAACCATCTCTTGCTCAGTATCAGTCACTTCGTCGTTTGATGGGTGCATACGGTCAGGTAGAACTCGGATGGGACGATTGGGCTTATTTGACAATGACCGCTCGTAACGACTGGTCTTCTACTCTTCCAAAGGGTAACCGCTCATTCTTCTATCCAGGTGTAACAGGTAGCTTCGTATTCTCTAAGTTCCTGTCTCCTGAGGCTCAGAAGATCGTAACTTTCGGTAAGTTCCGTGCTGCTTGGGGTAAGACAGGTAACGATGCCAGCGTATATATGACAAACTCTGTCTATGCTCAGGCTTCAGCTAATACTTCAGGCTGGGGTTCTAGTAGCTTCCCATTCACCAATGGTAACTACAATGCTTATACCAAGGGCAATACTCTGGGTAGCAATACATTGAGTCCTGAGATGACTACTGAGTTTGAGCTTGGTTTGAACATGGCATTCTTGCAGAACCGTGTTTCTTTCGATGTTTCATATTATGACAGAAACTCTGATAAGCAGATCTTCTCTTTGGATATGGATCCTGCTTCTGGTTATACAGCTCAGAATATGAACCTGGGTAAGATCCGCAACCGTGGTATCGAGGCGTTGGTAAGCGTAACTCCAATTAAGACCAAGGATTTCAAATGGGATCTCTCTTGGAACTTCACCAAGAACAAGAGTAAGGTAATCTCTTTGCCAGAGGAACTCGGCGGTGAATCTGTCATCTACGGCTTCTCTGGTGGTACTTCTCTCTATGCTATCGTAGGTGAGGAACTCGGTGTGTTCAAGGCTTATACCTCAAAGCGTGATGATCAGGGTCGTTTGATCGTTGATGCTAATGGTCTTCCTCAGAAGACTGATAAGCAGGAGATTGTTGGTAGCATGAACAGTAAGTATCAGATGGGTATTTCTAATACCTTGTCTTATAAGGGTGTCAGCCTGTCATTCGACTTTGATATCCGTAAGGGTGGTGTGATGTTCTCTCGTACAAAGGATATTACATACTTCACCGGTAATGCTATCCAGACAGCATACAACCATCGTAACCCATGGATTATTCCAAATTCTGTGGTTCAGTCTGGTACAGATGCTAATGGTGCTCCTATCTATACAGAGAATACTACTGCTTTGACACCAACCAATATCTACCAGTATTGGGACAATGGTGCTGATAACTACGATGCAGAATTCTTGATTGACAAGAGTTATGTAAAGCTTCGTTCTGTAGTTCTCTCTTGGGATTTGCCAAAGGCTTGGTTGGCTAATACTTTCTTGACAGGCGTTAAGGTTTCTGTCTTCGGTAACAACCTTTTCCTCTGGACACCTTCTAGCAATACATTCATCGACCCAGAGTCAACCTCTTTCGGTAACGACTTGTCTGGTAACTTCGGTGAGTATTCTGCTAACCCAAGCTCACGCAAGATGGGTTTCAATGTTTCTGTTAAATTCTAAAGGTGGATCATTTATGAAAAAAATATTATTATATAGTGCAGCTTGCCTCTTGGCGCTTTCTAGCTGCGATATGGATATCAATGAGAATCCAAACTATCCTGCTTCTGGTGATATTACACCAACATTGGAGTTCCCTGCTGTGCAGAATGCCATAGCTGCGGTTCCTGGTGATGCAATGTTCACTTATGGTGGCTATTTTGCTCAGTATTTTGAGCAGCGTCCTGAGTATAACCAGTATAACAATATTGCTGAGCTTCACTTTGATGAGGCTTCTCAGCTCTTCGATCGTTGCTATCGTACCATCTATGCCGGTGCGATGACTGATATCAAGGATATTGAGAGTAAGACTACCAATACAGCCAACCTCTATGTCTGCAAGGTAATGACAGCTTTGGCTATGCAGTATATGGTAGATGCTTGTAGCGATGCTCCTTATACAGAGGCTTGCCAGGGAAGCTCTAATCCTAATCCGGTTTGGGATGATGGTAAGAGTGTGTATGAGAATGTTTTGAAGGCTATGGATGATGCTGAGGCTGCTATTGCTGCTTCGGATAACATCGATATGACTGACCCTATGTTCAGCAAGAACCTGAACAGCTGGAAGCGTTTTGCCAATGCCCTCCGTCTTCGTATGTATATGCGTCTGATTGATGCAAATGTAGATGCGGCTAATTATACTGCCAAGGCTAAGGCTATCGTGGCTAACGGTATCCTCCCGGTTTCTGATGTAGTATTTAATGTATATAGCAATGCAGAGGGACAGTATAATCCTTGGTATGGTAATATCTTCTCTTTGAATGCAAACAACTTCTGTGCTGCTTATCCATTGGTAACTTACTTCAATGCTACCAACGACCCTCGTGAGGCCTATGCTTTGAACAAGGCTACTGCAAGTGGTAAGTATGTAGGTGAGATTCCTGGTGCAAAGACTAAGTATTTGGATTGGGATGGTACTAAGTTGATGGATAAGGATGTAAGTCTCGTTAATACAGAGGTTGCCAAAGCTATGCCGGTTTATCTCTTTACTCTTAGCGAGGTTGAGTTCCTGAAGGCTGAGGTTGAGTTGCGATTCAATAACGATGAGGCTGCTGCCAAGGCTGATTATGAGGCTGCTGTTGAGAATGACTTCTTGTCTCGTCAGGTTGCAGGTTACTCTGATTTCATTGCAGGTGATAAGGTAAACTTTGACAAGCAGGCTACCAAGGAAGATAAGTTGAAGTTGATCTATATGCAGAAGTGGGTTGCTTTGTTCTATCGTAATCACTTCGAGGCTTGGTCTGAGCAGCGTCGTACTGATGTTCCTGTCTTGGCTTCTGCTTCTGCTGAGAAGGTTCATAAGGATCCAACAAGCTATACTGCTGGTAATCTGATTGCGCCTGCTGTTAATTACTATGGTAATGGCGGCTTGTGCAAGCGTATGCCTTATCCTTCAACAGCGCGTCAGCTGAACAAGAATACTCCTGCCGTTAAGACTTTGGCAGATCCTGTATTCTGGGATGTTAAGTAATCAATAGGTACTTTTATTCATTCATTATATAAAGATAAAAGATATGAAAAAGATATTGTTTTTGGCCTTGATGCTCAGCATGACTGCTGTTGGATTTACTTCTTGCAGCGACGATGAGGAGTTTACTGATTCACGGATTACATATTATCCGGTTTTGGAAATCCAGGGGGGTGACTTTGTTCAGGTGCCTATCGGTACAGCTTATACTGAGCAGGGTTGCAAAGCAACATTGAATGGAGAGGATTATTCTTCTAATGTGGTAACATCTGGTACTGTAGATGCTTCTAAGGCAGGTTTGTATTACATTACTTATTCTGCAACAAATGCTGATGGCTTCTCAGTTTCTGCTACTCGTACTGTAGCTGTCTGTGATCCAACCATTACAACAGATATGTCGGGTACTTATACTCTCCAGGCTGGTTCTCATCGTGATTCTTACAAAGAGGATGGTTCTGTAGCTACTACAGCTTTCTCTGGTTATACCGTGAAGGTTACTAAGGCTGCACCTGGCATCTTCTATGTAAGTGATATGATGGGTGGTTACTATGACCAGAAGGCTGGTTATGGTTCAAGCTACGCAATGACAGGTTACTTCCAGTTGTTGGCTGATAATTCTCTGGTCTTGCTTTCTAGTTCTGTTGAAGGTTGGGGCGATTCTGCTACTGGCTTTAAGGATGGAAAGTATGATCCTGCTACAGGAGAAATCTCTTACGTAGTAAATTATGCCAATACAATGGACTTTACCATCTCATTGAAGTAATAAAACAATTAAGATTTTAAAGGAATAAGATTATGAAGAAATATATTTCAATGTTTATGTTCGCCTTGCTGGGCTGCTTCGCTCTTGTGTCTTGTGATACTGAGACTGATGAGTCGGCTGGTGGAACTGCCGTTGAGCAGATGGCTGGTATTTGGGAAGTACAGGTTGATGCTGTAGATGAAAACGGTAATGTTTTGTATGAAGATCCGTATGGATTGGGTACCATTACTGTGAATACCTATAATACTGCTGCTAATAACGATAAGGAAATGTGGTTGCAGGATTCTGGTTTCTGGGGCGTACAGATGAAAGTGAATGTAGATTATGCTGCCAAAACTTTCTCTGCAGCTGCTGGTTCTAGCTATAATCCTTCTAATGCTGAGGCAGGCAATGTTGAGTTGCTCGAAGGTCAGGTGTTATTGAATCAGGGAAAGAACCTTCACGGACTTCCTTGTGATAGCATCTGCTACAAGGTTAAGTTCAGCGATGATGATAATGCTTTGACTTATCGCATCTCAGGAGTTAGACATTCTGGCTTCTATGAATAATAGATTAAACTCTATTAAAATAATAAATGGATATAATATTAGGCAAAGTGATTTGCCTCGTTGTTGACCAAGTCAACACTTATATCTCTCTCGTCTTTGGGGACTGGCGGTGGCCGGTCCCCTTTTTCGTTTGTATGGGAATAGCTGTCCTGTTTTATTATTTGAAAAAATAGAGGATAAAACTCAAAAATACTCTTCACTCTTCACATTTAGCCCTTAAGTAGCTATAAATCAGAAATTTCAGAAGGTGAAGAGTGGGGCTGTCTCTTCACCACTCTTCACCACTCTTCACCTTTTAAAGGTAAGCGGCTCCGCGTTTATACCATTGTAGAC
>ULNV01010384.1_pt1 | contig 11310 bp, 8 predicted proteins | sample 1952011 | NCBI WGS metagenome assembly ULNV01 (sample SAMEA4835586, study PRJEB28245) | human gut metagenome | biome: gut microbiome; material: fecal sample | place: Denmark | collected 2008
GTCTTTTAAGGAGGCAGGCGAAACAGTTCCCGGATTTGCCTCCATGGAAATTTCACACTCATCCATACAGTACGGATAAATTTCCTTTAAAAGCTTTTCCATAAGCGAAGGAGGAAACAGAGATGGAGTACCGCCACCGAAGTAGACAGCATTGAATTTTCTGCCTGATAAAAGATTTACATTCTGATAAAAATCAGAAAGCAGAGCATTAAGATATGACTCATCAGTACATACGCTCCTGTTTTTAGGATAGGAATTAAAATCGCAGTACGGACATTTGCGTATGCACCATGGATAATGAACATAGAGGCTTACAGGAAGCGGAACTGTCATGAAAGGTTATGCTCTAGTTTATAGGTTAATGCCTGCAGTGCCCTTGCTCTGTGAGAGATCAAATTTTTAATCTGGGGAGGCAGCTGAGCTGCAGTACAGTTTCTTCCGGTAACAAGGAACAGAGGATCATAACCGAATCCGCCAGAACCTAGTTCCTTTAATCCGATTGCACCTTCCCATGATGACAGTACAGTCAGAGGCACAGGATCGTCGGCATGTCGAACCAGACATAAGGCACAGTAGTATCTGGCTGTTCTCTTACCTTCAGGTACATTTTTCAGTTCTTCGAGCAGCTTTGTGTTGTTTGCTCTGTCGTCTCCGTGTTCACCGGCGTAACGGGCAGAATAAATACCGGGAGCTCCGTTCAAGGCATCAACGGCAAGCCCCGAATCATCAGCAAGAGCCCACATGCCTGACTTCTCACTGGCGTATCTTGCCTTGATAATGGCGTTTTCCAGAAAACTTTTGCCGTTCTCCTCAGGAGAATCGATTCCAAGAGTCTTCTGTAGAACAATTTTAAAACCAAGAGGTTCCAGAATGGCGCGAAACTCTCTGGCTTTTCCCTCATTTCCAGAAGCTAGCACTAATGTTTTTTCCATAAAAACCACTGACCTTTTATTTGTGTGTCTATTTCTTATTTAACTTTTTCAATGCTTCCTGAGCTGCCTTTGTAATTACAGTTTCAGCTGACAGATTGAAGAAAGAATATTTAGCCAGAGTCTCTACAGTCAGACCGTTTTCCATGGCTAAGGCTAAAAGCTGAGCTATCTTATCACCTTTAAAGGCACAAAGCTCTGCTCCTAGAATTTTATGTGTTCTGACTGAAGTATAGATACTCAGCATTCCGCCATCCTCTCGTAACCCCCTAAAATGCCCCTGAGACAGTCTTACTTCTGTTGTGATAAATGTATCCCCGGTTTCCCTAGCATAATCGCGCATCTCATTTAAAGTTTTGCCTGCAATGGCAAGAACAGGATCGGTAAACACGATATCGACTCTTATCTGAGTGCGTCTTTTGTTGAAATCCGGGAATGTTGCTGCATTGGCTCCAGCGTCAAAGCCTTCTGATCTGGCAACTGATGACAGGTGATCTGAATGGCAGACATCACCTGCTGCAAAAATATTGGCAACTGAAGTCTGCAGAGTACCTGGATCAACACTAATACAGCCGGTTCTATCGAGTTTTACACCTATATTCTGCAGATTCATACCTGCAATATTCGGGATCCTGTCAGTTGCGGCAACCACACTCTGCATATGAAGATAGTTTTCATAGCCGCGATCGTCGATGTAGTAGATTGCATAACCTTCATCTTCCTCATCTTCCATTGATGTGATGAAAGTATCCACATATAAATTGAACCTTGAGGAGAGCATCTGATGCGCTACTGTAAGAATAGTATCGTCAGTCAGTGACCATAGTTTTCTCTGACCGAACACCGCCACATCAACACCAAGATATGACAGAGCCTGTCCCAGTTCCAAACCTATTTTAGAGCTGCCAAAGACGGCAACTGATTTTGGCAGTTTTTCAAGTTCAAAGAATTCATTGGTGGTTAAAATATTCTTAAGTCTGGACTGTTCGTACGTTACAAGGGGAGACGAGCCTGTTGCAATGACTGCTGTCTTAAAGGTTATTTCTATGCAACCGTCAACAATAACTGTATGTGAGTCTGTAAATTTTGCCTTGCCTCTTATTCTTTTACTCTCGGGAATTCTATACATAAAGGAGAGCACTTCAGAGGTGGCTCTTGCTCTTACAGCTCTGAGAGACACCATCACGTTGGAAGTATCAGGCTTAACTTTTGTGGCAAAGGAAATACCGCATTCATCAAGATTTTCTATAGCATGCAGAGACAGACCCGCATCCATCAGCAGAGACACCGGTAACTCGCCAGATCTCTGAGCTGTGGTACCTAGGGGGCCTGAATCCACAATGACACAGTCCTGACCATTTTCCACAGCACTTTTGTAGGCTTCAATGCCTGCAGTACCGGCACCTATAATCAATGTCTGGCACTCTACCTTTCTAACATCCATGCTATCTGATATCCATGTGATTGTCTTTTGATTATTATTAGAAGATCCAGTATCTGAACAGGGTCACTCTTTATGCAGATAAATTAGCACAAATACAATAACGATTGTAGTATTTGAAAAGCTGAAAATGAATAGTGCACATAAAACAGTCAGCAGGACTGGTAAGAACAGACACTTTCATTCTGTAGGATTTTGCCTTATAAAAAAGAACAGCAGTCTGATAATATACTGCTTTAATTTAAAATCGTGATATTAAAGACTACAGGTCAGCACTTTTATGAACTATTCAGAAATACAAAACTACAAGGGACTCATTTTCGATCTTGACGGAACTCTTATCAATTCAATGCCCTACCATGCACTGGCCTGGAAGCAGGTTGCAACTGAACATGGTTTTAACATTGATATAAAGGACATTTACGCCATGGGAGGATCGGCAAGCCGCGATATTGCTGCATACTACAAAAATAAAGGCGAACCTGTCGGTGATATCGATGAATATGTCAGAAGAAAAATTAGCATTTTTCAGGAAAATATTCCTAGGATTGAAGTTTTTGACAGGATCTTCAGTGAACTAAAAGCTGCAAAAGCGCTGGGGATCAGAATTGCTGTCGGTACTGGTACAAGAACAGCAAACGCTGCAAGAAAACTTGAACTTAAAGCTGAAGACTGTCTTGTCTTTGAAGACGGACAGTTAGGGATCAAAGCAGCTCTCAGAGGTGGTTTTGACTGCATCGAAGTTAAAGACAATGAAATGATCAATTACTTTGTGTGTGACAGATAGGCTAAAACTGAAGACAGAAAAACTCTGTCATACTCATCTCAAAGAAAGGTGCCTGTATTGGTGTACGGCACCTTTCTTTTGTATGACGGATTCTGCTGGATCTTTTATAAGGTGATGAATTAACCTAAATACTCAACATGAGCTTCAGGCAGAGTAACACCATCGTCATTATTCTGAGCGGAGTCACCTCTTAAAGGACGTGACATTCCTGGAGTTGCAGGTTCAAATCCACGGTGAAATGGCGCTTTATGCATGGATGAACCATTTTCAGGCTTCTTAATGGTGATTGTGGAAATCTTATCCTTATAAATCATCTGCTGATGATGCTTTACATCAGTAATGCTGATGGTAAAGGCATCAAATGCACTTACAAGGCCCTCAAACTTCACACCAGTGATGAGAAAAATGCTTACAGGAGTTCTGCTTTCCATCAGCCACTTTAACGCTGCATTCTGACCTTTACCCTGCACAAATGCGGAAACCATCCCCTTCTGCCTGTCACGTCCACGATTTGGTCTGTTTGATTTGTTCAGTCGCGGACCGCCATGAAAACCAGGTTTGTTCAGTTTAAATGACTTATGCTCACCGCTTCTGTTATTGTTAAATTCTTCCAAAATACACGCTCTATATATATAAGCTTAAATAGGTTACGTTCAGTACCGGTAAGGAAACTGAAAATATCTGCGTTGTGATGTGTCTAATTTAGCATGAAAAAGAGTTCAAATAAACGCTTATTATGCAAAGTAGGGTCTTTTTTGCCATAAATGATCTAATTGATTTAAACGAGCAAAGTAGCAGTTGTCTTTGAGTGACATGAAGTGGTCTTCGTTGAAGAGATATCATTTGTTCATGTATGTCCATTATCTTTACCTCTGACTGTAGAGCATGCTTAAAGATACTGGACTTTCTTTTTTAACGTAAAGTCATAACTGCGGTAAACGGCAAAAAAACTGCTTTAAAAAGACAGCCATATGGCAGGATTTGAGGAAAAGTTATCTGAACTGACATCACTGATTAGACTATGAGTATCTGATGAACTGCCAGATGAGAAACAATTGTGCACAGTCAGAGACCACGCACAATCTGATACATAAAAAAGAGACAATAAAGAAATTGTCAGATTAGGCTTTCTGAGTTTCTTCTAACAGAAGACCTGTCAGACGAAGATCAAGTCCCAGTACTGATAAGGCTTTGATGTAATGTCCCATGGATACAGAAGGAAGACCGTCTTCAATTGAGCCTAGAGTTACACGGGTAGTATCCATTAACTCTGCCATTGATGTGGCAGTAATTCCCTTCTTGATACGGGCTGTTTTTATGCCTTTGCCAAGCTTACGCAAGGCCCCCTCTGCAGCTGCAGATAACTGAATTTGTTTTTTCATATAGTTTATAACTTTCAAGTTTTCTAAGGTGATGACAAGTCCTGTGAGCGACAATGAGACATGTCTGTTTTTGTAGTTATATTTTACATACTATCAGTACCAGTTATCAATAAATTTTACAGACAAAAAAATTTTTTGTTTCACTAAGTTATGCTTTATGAAATTTATTTTCATTTACAAATAATTGTTTTGTTGTATAAAAGTGCCACAAGAAAAAAAAGAAAATTCTAGTGCATCTGTGCTGTTAAAGTGCATTTAAAACACAATGTGACTTTTAATTTACACAGATGCATATAATGCTGAAAGCATTATGAATAATTATTAACTGACTATCATTAAGACAAACATTGAGTACTGAAAACTATATAAATAATTTTACTGTGAGGACGTTATGTTTTCCTTCAACAATCTTACCTTTAGAAGCAAAATCGTTGGCAGTTTTGTCATTCTTATTCTGCTGACTGCTGTTCTTGTTGCATCATCTGTATACAAAATCTCATCCACACGTGAGATTACCATTGATAAAATCGAAAATCTGAACGTTCGATATGAAAGAACCAGAAAGGCTCTGGACTCTTTTTACAATTTACACTTTCAGGTCAGAAAAATTGTCACTGATGCAGAAAACAGTGAATCCTACATTTCAGAATCAGAAGCTCTGATTGATAAGGCAAAAAAAGCTGCTGATGCTCTGCAGACAACCCGCTATCCAAAAGAGATAGGTGCAATTAAAAATAATGCCAGAGAATATATTGATACATTAAACAATATGCTAATTCCTGCCATCAGAAAAAACGATCTCAATCTTGCAAGAAATGTGGTGCTCGGATCTATGAACCAGAACTTTCTGACTATCTGTTCAAATATGTCTGTCGTCAACGGTAATCAGATAAGAGAATCAAAGACCGATATAAACTCAATCAAAAGTCATGGCACATATATAACAATCTTTTCATGCACCGCCTTTGAGATCCTTGTTGCAATTATTTTTACCTACTTTATTCCAGAGAGTCTGGCAAAACGTATCAGAGAAATCACAGGTCAGGCAAAAAAGATTGCTGCCTGTGATATGAGATTTGAAATCAGTAATTACAGAAAAGATGAACTCAGCCCTTTAGCTGATTCTTTAGAGGAAATGAGAAAGGTATGGCAGAAGGATATTGCTGCAATCGTCAATGTATCCAACAGCCTTGGCAAAATCATAGATGTGCTGTCTGAAGCCTCAGATAAAATCGGAGACACTGCTGAGGATAACCAGAACAGAGCCATTACAGTTGCAGCTGCATCTGATGAGATGGTATCCACAACTCAGGACATAGCAAGCAACTGTGAGCATGCCTCTGCAACAGCTGAGGAATCCACACGCACCACAACTGAAGGTGTAAGCAAGGTTCAGTCAATCATCAGTAAGATAGAAGCTCAGGTTGATAAATCAAAGGCTGATGCAAAACTGGTTCAGAAACTGGCAGATCAGGCCCAGAAGATTGGCTCAATTGTCCAGACTATTGATGAAATTGCATCACAGACAAATCTTCTGGCATTGAATGCTGCAATTGAAGCAGCCCGTGCCGGTGAGGCCGGTAAGGGATTTGCTGTGGTTGCAGATGAGGTTAGAGCACTGGCTTCAAGAACATCGAGCTCCACACAGGAAATCACCCGCATGGTTACAGGTGTTCAGAATGATGCTAAAGACGCAGATGATGCAATGCAGGTATCTGTAAAGGTTATGGACGGACTGTCAGAGGAAAGTTCACTGATTGAGCAGATCCTAAACGAGTTAACAGATAAGGTTAAAGAGGTATCGGGTCAGATCACACAGATTGCAACAGCTGCAGAGCAGCAGACAGTTGCCACATCCGAAATTTCTTCAAACATGAAGAACATCACTGACGGCTCTAAAGCACTCAATGGAGCAATTTCAGATATCGAGACAAATATCAAAGACTCAAATGATCAGGTTGTAAAACTCATGAACATGGTAGCTGAGTTTAAAGTTTAACCTAATAAAGATAACATTAGTTAGTCAGACATAGTTAAAAACGCAGATCTGAAAGGTTTGCGTTTTTTTTTGCTTCTGAAAAGACAGAAAGAGATTACACCAATCTCGTTATGAAAACAATTTTGAAATTTGAAGATGGTGCCCAGAGACGGAATCGAACCGCCGACACGGGGATTTTCAATCCCCTGCTCTACCGACTGAGCTATCTGGGCAAAAGAAATGATTTTTTTGAATTTTAGATGGTGCCCAGAGACGGAATCGAACCGCCGACACGGGGATTTTCAATCCCCTGCTCTACCGACTGAGCTATCTGGGCAACGGCGGATATTAAAACATATAACTCCTTTTCAGTCAAGAAAATTTTGTTCAAAAAGAACACATTTTTTTCAATCATCCAAACAAACGCCTTATAAATCGCATTTATTATTTTTAGACCGATCTGCAAAAACTAAATTGATTTATTAAAACTGTCTGAATTTGCTGCAGGTGCAGATGACATGAGTGCAAGCTCAACTGCAAATAAAAGATGGTATGGAGGGATTTTTGTTTACCTTACTTAATTTGTGCTGCTAAATATCATTCACAAAAAAAGCCCCGTAACCGCCAGAGAAGCGGAAACGAGGCTTTTCTTAGGATTAAAATTTAAATAAATCTACCGTGACAGACCTTGAACTTCTTGCCAGAACCGCATGGACATGGATCATTGCGTCCGATGTGCATTCCTGCGTATTTCTTGGCTTCTTCACGCATTTTCATTTCTTCATTACGCTCTTCAATTGCCTTCTGCTCAGCTGCAGCCTCTTCAGGTGACTTGAGTCTTACCTGAATTCTGCAGAGAATTGAAACTACCTGATCCTTCAAGTTATCAAGCATCTTTGAGAACAGATTGAATGACTGGATCTTGTACTCATTCTTTGGATTCTTCTGGGCATATCCCTGAAGACCAATCCCCTGACGCATATAGTCCATTGCTGCAAGATGCTCCTTCCACAGAGTGTCGATGCACTGGAGCATTACCTGTTTTTCAAGCTGCTTCTGATTCTCAGGTCCAATAACATCACACTTCTTCTGATACATCTCATGACCTAAAGCAATGATCTTCTCGCGAATATCATTTTCAACAAGCTTGTCATTTTCCTTCATCCACTGCACTACAGGGGCATCCAGGTTGTATACAGCGGCAAGGCGCTTCTGTAAGCCTTCAAGATCCCACTGCTCTGGTAATGAATTTGGCTGAATGTAATCAGAAATCACATTATCCAGCACATCTTCAAAGATAGTGTGAATAGTCTCAGAGATATCCTTACCCTCTAAAAGTGCATTACGCTCCTCATAGATAACTTTACGCTGCTCATTTGCAACATCATCGTACTCAAGCAGGTTCTTACGGATATCAAAGTTGCGGGTTTCAACCTTACGCTGAGCTGACTCAATGGCTCTGGTGATGAACTTGTGCTCTAAAGGCTGACCGTCGTCCATACCCATCTTTTTCATAAAATTCTTCAGCTTCTCTGAGCCGAACAGTTTCATCAGGTTATCATCCATTGACAGGTAGAAACGTGATGAACCAGGATCACCCTGACGGCCGGCACGACCGCGGAGCTGATTATCAATACGGCGTGACTCATGACGTTCAGAACCAATGATATGCAGACCACCGGCCTTTAATACGTCATCATGGCGTTTCTGCCAGTCTTCCTTAACTTTGGCAATCTGTTCAGGAGTAGGGTTTTCACCAAGCTCATCAATATCAGCCTTCAGATTACCACCTAAAATAATATCAGTACCACGACCTGCCATATTGGTTGCGATAGTTACAGTACCTGGACGACCTGCCTGAGCTACAATGTAGGCTTCCTTTTCATGGAACTTGGCGTTCAAAACCTGATGTTTAATGCCTAACTTGTCCAGAAGATGTGACAGTTTCTCAGAATTCTCAATTGAGATGGTACCGACTAAAACAGGTCTTCCCTTGGCAATAGTCTCTTTAATATCATTAACAATTGCCTTGTACTTGTCATCTTCAGTCAGATAGATAAGATCTGGCATGTCGTTACGGATCATAGGTCTGTTGGTTGGCAGCACAACTGTCTGCAAGCCATAGATCTGCTGAAACTCGTAAGCTTCAGTATCAGCAGTACCGGTCATACCGGCAAGTTTCTTATACATACGGAAGTAGTTCTGGAAAGTAATTGAAGCCAGAGTCTGATTTTCAGAGTGGATCTCAACGCCTTCCTTTGCCTCAATCGCCTGATGCAGACCTTCAGACCAGCGACGTCCAAGCATCTTGCGACCTGTATGCTCATCGATGATTAAAACTTCACCGTCTTCAACAACATAATCCACATCTCTCTTGAACAGAGTATGGGCTCTTAGGGCTGCCATAACGTGGTGCAACAGTGTAATGTGCTCTGAAGAGAAAAGCTTGTCTCCCTCTTTGAGAAGTCCTGCCTTAACTAAAGAGTTCTCAATCTTAATCTGTCCACGCTCAGTCAGGTAAGCCTGTTTAATCTTAAGATCCAGTGTATAGTCACCTTCGCCTGTATAGGTTTCGGTATCCTCTTTTTCCTGGAAGATTAAGCCTGGGATTAACTTATCTACAGCTTGATACAGTTTTGAACTGTTCTCTGCTGCACCAGAAATAATTAAAGGAGTTCTAGCCTCATCAATTAAAACGGAATCAACCTCATCAACTAGAGCGTAGTTCAGTTCTCTTTGAACTTTTTGCTCTAATGAGTAAGCCATGTTGTCACGTAAGTAATCAAAACCGAACTCATTATTAGTACCGTAGGTAACATCACAAGCGTAAGCTGCTCTCTTTTCCTCTGGATTCATGCCAGGGATATTTACCCCTACGGTCATACCTAATAAGGTATAGAAAGGTCTTGACCAGTCACTATCACGACGTGCTAAGTAATCGTTAACTGTAACAACGTGAACACCTTTGCCAGATAATGCATTTAAATAGCAAGGTAATAAAGCAGTTAGGGTTTTACCTTCACCTGTTTTCATTTCAGCAATACGGTTTGCATTTAAAACAATACCACCCATGAGCTGAACATCAAAAGGACGAAGTCCTAATGATCTTTTTGCAGCTTCTCTTGCTACTGCAAATACTTCAGGTAAAAGAGCTTCTAAAGTTTCGCCATTAACTACACGCTGTTTAAACTGTTCGGTAAGACCTTTAAAATCTTCATCTTTTAATGACTGATACTTACTCTCAAGGGCATTTATGCCTTTGACGATCTTTGATAACTTACGAACAGTTCTCTGATTACTACTACCAATGATTTTGGTAACGATGGTTGTGACAAACATTTTTTATTTCTTAATAATTGATCAATTAAATTTATATGGTTAACAATACTGTAATTATACCTTATGAGGCATAACAAATAATGAACTTATTTATGTATATGCGGACTGTATTCAGAAAATTCAAGTAAAAAGCAAAGAGAGGGCTCAAAAAAGGCAAAAAAAAAGAACAGCTTTAAGCCATTCTTCTTTTCATTTGGAGCGGGAAACGAGGTTCGAACTCGCGACCCTAACCATGGCAAGGTTATGCTCTACCAACTGAGCTATTCCCGCATCCGATGTGAGATATTATAGATGATTTTTTTTATTCGTCAAGTTTTTTTTTATTTTTTTAGAATGTCTCTAATCATGGTTCATTTTATGTAGACATGCAGAATTTTGTACATTTCTAAATTCACCTCAAAACACTAAGGTATTTAGAGAATTGACAAATTAACTATACGTAACACCATCTACACTTGTATGATTTTCACTTTTATATTTTGTACAAAAATTTTTTTATGATTATAAATCATATAATTAGTAATATTTATCAATAGTTTTATTGTACAAATTTATTTAAATTTTGCTATCAGCTCAACAATATTCTAATTGTTTTTGGTTAGAGTAGAGTAACTGAACTAGAATTATGTTCGGAAAAGTTTCCAACTTATTACTATTATTCTTATTCAATATTACAAAAATAAAAAAAGTGGACTTTTGACACAAACATAAACAAAGGGGCTTTATTCATATGTCTTTTCTAAACAACTTGCCTTTCAGAACGAAGATCTTCTGCAGTTTCTTTTGCCTTATTATTCTTACAATTATTCTTGCCACTACGTCCTCACTGTCAATTTCGTCAGCAAGAGCTAGAGCAATTGAGAAGATTGAATCCCTGAATGTCAGATACGAAAGAACCAGGCGTGCTCTTGATTCTTTCTATGAAATGAATTTCCTGTCAAAAGCTCTGGTTTCAAACGAAGGCAACACTGATGAACTTATCAGCAGATCTGCTTCTGTTATGGAAAAGATGCAGTCATGTGCAGATGCCCTGCAGATGAAAAGATTCCCTAAAGAAATAGGTGCCATAAAAGAGAGCACAAAAACTTACCTTACAGCATTCAGAACAGATTTTCTTCCTCTAATCAAGAATGGAAAACATGAAGAGGCAAACAGAGTTTTCATAAATTTCCTAAATCATCAGTTCATGACAATCTGTGACAATATGGTGGCAGTTAACGGTTATCAGCTCAGAGAAACAAAAAAGGCCATGTCATCAATAAAAAGTTCAGGCACATATATAACTATTGTCACCTGCACTGTATTTGAGGTCTTAATTGCTATCTTCTTGACATATCTGATAGCAAACAACTTATCAGCTCATATTAAGTCTATTTCTAAGCTTGCATTAGAGTTGGCTAAAGGAAATATGACAAGAAAGCTTAATACCAACAGAAAAGATGAGTTCAGACTTC
>ULNV01001971.1_pt1 | contig 11193 bp, 11 predicted proteins | sample 1952011 | NCBI WGS metagenome assembly ULNV01 (sample SAMEA4835586, study PRJEB28245) | human gut metagenome | biome: gut microbiome; material: fecal sample | place: Denmark | collected 2008
GCTATAAGTGTTTGGTATTCAGCCCTAATATTCCTTTGGAATAAAAACGATAATCAATAGAAACTGATTGAGCTTTAATTATTAAAGTCATATATAATATGATTTGTACTATACTGCTAATATCATAAAAGAAGGACGCAAAACAAAAACGCCCATCAATAAACGACAAAAGTTTTTTGCTGATCTGGTTTTTGTTGGGTTGTTTATTATATCTTGTAGCGACATTTCGATGGGATAGGTAAGGAGTTGAACGAATATTTTTTCTCTTATTTTATGCAAAATAATGCAGAAATGTTAGCAAAAGTAATAAAAATGCAACAAAAAGCAATAATTTATGGGATTTTTTGCTTGATATTGTAGAAAAAGTCTTACCTTTGCAGCGGATTTGAGAGGATAAGCGTTAGAAGACAACCAAAGATGAGAAATCATCATGCTGGAAAGGAGCATTCTTTTCTTTTCCAAAAGATTCACTTTAAACAACTTTTAAAAAGATTCGATTATGAAAGTAGCAATTGTTGGTGCAAGTGGCGCAGTAGGACAGGAATTCCTGCGTATCCTTGCTGAGAGAAATTTCCCAATGGATGAGTTGGTGTTGTTTGGTTCTGAGCGTTCGGCTGGACGAAAATACAACTATAAGGGAAAGGACTATGAGGTGAAACTCTTGCAGCATAACGATGATTTTAAAGATGTCGATATCGCATTCACATCTGCTGGCGGCGGAACTTCTGAGGAGTTTGCCGATACTATCACCAAGTATGGTGCTGTGATGATTGACAACTCAAGCGCTTTCCGTATGTGCGACGATGTGCCATTGGTAGTACCAGAGGTAAACGCTGAGGATGCGCTCAACCGTCCACGCAACATCATCGCCAATCCTAACTGCACCACCATCATGATGGTAGTGGTATTGAAGCCTATCGACGACCTGAGCCATATCAAGAAGATTCATATTTCTTCTTACCAGAGTGCTTCGGGTGCTGGTGCTGCAGCCATGGCTGAGCTTGAGCAGCAGTATAAGGACATCATCGAGACTGGCAAGACAGACCATATCAACAAGTTCCCACATCAGTTGGCATACAATGTCATTCCTCAGATAGACAAGATGACTCCTAACGACTATACCAAGGAGGAGATGAAGATGTACAACGAGACTCGTAAAATCATGCACTCTGATGTTCGCACCAGTGCTACTTGTGTACGTGTTTCCTCACTTCGTTCTCACTCAGAGAGCGTATGGTTTGAGACCGAGAAGCCATTGGCTGTAGAGGACATCCGTAAGGCTTTGGAGGCTGCTCCTGGCGTAACCGTAAAGGACGACGCACAGAACTACGTATATCCAATGCCTTTGGAGAGTGCGGGTAAGGACGATGTCTATGTAGGCCGTATCCGTAAGGATCTCGCCGATGACAACAGCAATACATTGTGGCTCACAGGCGACCAGATTCGCAAGGGCGCAGCGCTCAATGCCGTTCAGATCGCTGAGTATTTGATTAAAGTAGGTAATGTGAAATAAGATACATGCTTGAAAGATTCAAACTCTTGCTTCGGGATATGAACCGGGGCATTTATGAGAAAGAAACAGAAATATCGCTCTCGCTCCTTGCCGCTCTGGCAGGCGAGAGCGTTATTCTTTTAGGTCCACCGGGTGTGGCCAAGAGTATGGTGGCGCGACAGCTGAAGTGTGCCTTCCGTGGAGCACGCAATTTCGAGTATCTCATGTCGCGCTTCTCTACGCCCGATGAGATCTTCGGTCCTGTGAGCATACAGAAACTGAAGACCTCCGACACCTATGAGCGTGCTGTGGATGGTTATCTTCCTACAGCCGATGTCGTGTTCCTCGATGAGATATGGAAGGCGGGTCCTGCCATACAGAACACCCTGCTCACGGTCATCAACGAGAAACTGTTCCGCAACGGCATACGCGAAATAGAGTTGCCGCTGAAACTCCTCGTGGCTGCCAGCAACGAGTTGCCAGCCAAGGGCGAGGGACTGGAGGCGCTGTGGGACCGATTCGTCGTCCGCATAGAGAGCCGTCCCATCCGGCAGGAGAAGAACTTCCGAGAGATGCTGTTGGAGGTGAAGAGTGAAGCGGGAGGACAGTTTGCGGCGGCCGAAGAGAAAGCCAATTCGAATGCGATTACTGCCGAGGAGTATGCGGAATGGTCGAAGACCATCGATCGTATAGGAGTGAAGGAGGAGGTACTCGATGCCATTTCTGCTATCCGCAAATCCCTGAGAGCCGTGAATGTGGATGAGGCTGCCGAGCGCCGTCACGTGTATGTGAGCGACCGTCGCTGGAAGAACATCATGCGCCTGCTTCGTACCTCTGCCTTTATGCAGGATCGGGCGGAAGTGGCGGTATGCGATCTTCTTCCCATCTACCATTGCCTGTGGCAGGAGCCGGAGGAGAGGGATGCCATCCGTGCGCTCGTCATCAAAGCACTCTTTGCTCCTCATGCCGACAAGTTGGTAGAGATGAAGAATGCCCTTGCCGAGGACATCAAATATCATCGCATCCGCCGCAGTCCTGATGAGGGCAGGGATTACGAGGGCGAGATAGAGAGTCTCTCTGATGCCCTGACATCCCTGGAACGCCAGTTAGGTGACAACCTCTTCGTTTCTTCCGACGACAAGACCGAACTCTCTTCCTATCTTCGCGACTTCTACAGAGAGCTGGCCTTTACCCGTCAGGACACGATGAAACTGTATGAGGAGTAGCGCATCCACGTGATACTTATTTCTCCACCAGTACGTCCTTTTCTTCATAACTGTCGAAGCCGATGCTCATGTCAGCACCGTGCTCCCGGAAGATGGAGAGAAGGTGTTGCTGCATGTCGGGGTCAATGGTTATCTCGCCATTCTTCGCCTTATAAAACCTGCGCCGGGCATAAGGCGTACGGGAATAGAAATAATGGGTTCTTCCCGCCGGGATGGTACTGTAGATGCGCTGGAATCCCCTTGCCCATACTTGCTTTTCTGACACAAGATGATAGGGGCACTTCTCGCCCTCACACTGCAGGTGCTTCACATTGAGCACCTCAAAGGTATCGGCACAGGTAAGTGCCTTGACATACTGCGCATAACGGGCGCAAGTGTTGCTGCGTGTGCAGGATGCCATGGGGCAAACTACACTCAATGAAATTTTCTTCATACTTTCTTTTATTTTTAAGTTACTGAAGTTTTGCAAGTTCAGAAATTAAAGGAGTTATCGCTCCCTACGGTCGCTGAGGAGTTAAGACAACAGTCTTTTTGGCGTAGTTTTTTTAAGCAGCAAGACATACGTCTTAACTCCTTAACTTCCTTAACTCCTTTAACTTCCTGATATGCGAAAGTTCAGTAATTCATAGAATGGTAAGGCTTATACAGGGATGCTGGAACTCGGAGATAGCTTTTTATCTTACCGGAGCACATTTGTGCCCTTAGTCAGGGCACAAATGTGCTTTAGGCAGACAAAATATTAAGTCTAAGTTCCAGTGATCAGGAAAGCAGTCATACCAACTTCTCAGATAGCAGGAATACCAGAAGTTTCAGTCGCTATGTCAGAAAATGGAGCAAGCCATCGTCGGCTGGAGCTACCTCTGATCTCTCGATTTTTATGGATAAAATCGCTCAACGTATTAGTCGCCCATTAACGAAAACGAGTAGCCTTGTAACTGTTCATACGATAGCCTACGGCAATAATCATATCCAGATTATAGACATTAGCCTCATACCTTTTTCCTTCGGTAGCAGTTATCCAAGTTTTTTGGATAACTGAATACTTATTGAGATCTCCTTCTTTGAGCTGAGCGACATGGGGCTGAGAAGACAGGCATGGTGTGAGAGGCGATAGGACTTCACTTTTCTATGCCCTCCCTTTTCTATCTCTATCATTTCTTACTTCCCACCCATCAATAGTCCCCGCCTTCGATGAGAAATTGCAGCCTATCAGATGGATATGCTTAGGACTTGCTTCGTATTCCCTCGCATATCCCTTGTCTTTGATTTGTTGGATGGCGGCATCGGCGGAGCCATCAAGTTTGAACTCGAAGATATAGACATCGTTTGAGGTCTCTACAATACAATCCACTCTGCCTTCGCTTTGCTCTTTCTCGATGAAGATGGTATAGGAACTGAGCATTCGGAGAATGAGATAGAACGTGTACTGGAAGTATCGCTCCTTCTCTCGCTCATCATCCTTGCGACGCTGCGAATAGGGAATGCTTGCCAAGAAAGAGGTGAAGAGTTTCTTGAGCTGTTCTACATCACCTTCTTCCATGGTATCTATCACTTGAAGAACCCATGAACTTGGAGATTCTTTTGGCTTGAGGTAGCTGGATGTGAGCAATGTGATGAAGCCACGGCGTACCTCATCATTTGGAAAATCCAACAGATAGGAGTTGGTTGATCGCTTATACTTCTTGACGGTGAGATAACCACTCTGATATATCATAGGTAATGGACGTTCCACATCAGCCTTGTAGTCATCGAAGTCTTGGGTGGTATAGTACTTGCCCACCAATTCGTTGATGTGTTCGTTGTCGTGAGCCAGGAGGCGCACAAGATAGGTTGGTGAACCTGTCTTGAACCAATAGTCGTCTATCCACATTTCGTTGAAGGCACGTAGTATGCTAAATGGATTATATACGCCAATCAATCGGCGACTGAAATGGTAACCATCGAACTGGCGCTTCAACTTGGCTTTCATTTCATCTTCAGTAAACTCATATTCCCTTGCCATCTCCTTGATTTGCTCCTTGAAGACGGTGTGGAGTTCCTCCTCGGTGATGCCGAGCAAGGTGTCGTATCGGGCGGAGAGGCTGATGTCGTCGGGCTGGTTGAAACCGCTGAACACACTGACTTGTGAAAACTTGGTAACTCCCGTGAGTAATACGAACTGGAGATGCTCATCGGCTTCCTTGAAGACGGAATAGAATCCCTTCAAGGTATTACGATTATAATCCTCTAAGGTTATCTTGCTCTCATTGGTAGTGACATACATTTCCAAGTCCATCACGTCAAGCAATGGCTTGTCGTATTCATCAATCAATACGACGGCACGCAAGCCTGTCTTTTCGTGGGCTGCCTTCAGAATTTCACGGAAGCGACTTCCAAGAGTTGTGGCAAAGGGAGACTTGCCATATATAGCTTCTTGTGTTTCGACAAATTCAGTCAATACACTTTCCAGTTCATTTTCCTTCGTAAAATCCTTGCCATTGAAATCTATATGAAATACAGGATATTCCTTCCATTCTGTCTCTAATTTCTCCATGGCAAGTCCTTTGAACAGTTCTTTCCTGCCTTGGAAGTAGCATTCGAGGGTTGACACAAGCAATGACTTGCCAAATCGCCTTGGGCGACTCAGAAAGTAAATGTTTCCATTATGTACCAAGTCATAAATCAACTCGGTTTTATCAATGTAAAGATAGCCCTCATTGATGATTTTATCGAAACTTTGAATGCCTATAGGATATTTCATATTGCCTTCTTATTGAATACTACTGCAAAATTACAAAAAAAAATCATATTCGCAATTCTTTGCTTGGTTATTTCAGGGGAAATGCGTATTTTTGCAAGTGGACTTTATGGCAAATCCTTGTTTCTATAAAAAAGAGAGAACGTTATGAATGAACAGAAGAAATTGACTCCCGAGTTGGAGAAGCGTGTACAGCAGGCGGTGGAGAATTTCATGCAGGGGTATGGCTGTTGCCAGTCTGTAGTGGCTGCTTTTGCCGACCTGTATGGTCTTGACGAAAAGATGGCGAAGCGCATCGGTGCTGGCTTCGGAGGTGGAGTAGGAAGGATGCGTATGATGTGCGGTGCCGTGTCGGGAATAGTTGTCCTTGTAGGACTTGATTGCGGACAGACCGAAGGCGATGACCGCGAAGGAAAGTCGGCATGCTATAAGGTGGTGCAGCAACTACTCGCCCAGTCGAAAGAGCAGAATGGCAGCATCATCTGTGCCGAGATCTTAGGACTGAAAGGCCATGAGAAAGCCCAGTCGAGCTATGTCGCCTCTGCCCGTACAGCCGAATACTATAAGTCGCGCCCATGCGCTGCCAAAGTGGAGAGTGCAGCCAGAATCTTTGCCGAATACTTGATGGCGAAAGAGTAAAAAATGAACTACCAAACGAATAAGGACTTTGCCGAGGCCCAGTATTACCTCAAGATGCTGGACGACTTCTGTAAGACAGGTCGGATGATCATGCCCGAACTGCCGGCACAGGTCATGCCCTGGAATACGAAGGAAGACCCGCTGAAAGACTATCTCGTTCATCTCTTCAATCTGAAGATAACCATCGCAACAGGTGAGGAAGTGCAGAAGTTCATGCGCCAGGTGGTGAACAGCAAGATCAAGGCAAAGGTGTTCTACGACTGCGTGGGCAAGTTTGTGGTGGAGTGTGTGCATCACATCCGTTTTCAGCGCCAGCGTGCCTGGACTGCCTTTCATCGTGCCGAAGATGTGCTGTCCTGGACCAGCTTCAGGCGTATGGACAGGCAGGTGTGGCATCCCTTGCTCAATCAGTTGGAGCAGGATTATGGTGCCGACGGTTTCGATAAGCCTTTCTTCGTGCGGCTGTTTCAAGGCGAGGGCGCTTCGAAGAGCGAGAACTGGGAACGCCTGGTGAGAGACTGGAAAGACTGTATCGAACGGCAGACACTTGGCAAACTGAAGAACTTCATCGCCATCAGACAGAACAATTTCGAGAGCGGACTCATCAAGATGATGGATCAGGTGACCCGAAACATCAAGGCCAAGGGAATACCCGAGAGCAGAGCCGTACAGGCTTGGGAACTGATGTCGGGCGGATGGACCGAGACCGAGTTTGAACGCAGGCTGAACCAGATGAAGATACAGGACCGCTATCCCGAAATCAAGGAGATAGTGGCAAAGATGGGTCGTGTGGCAGACGCCAATGGCAAGGACCGACTCACTATAGCCTCGGGCGTAGACATGAAGATGGAGCATTCGGCAGGCAGCGACATTGAGGGCATCACCGTGGGCGACGACCTCAACTCCTTGCTGCCTCTCGAACTTGCACAGTATAGCGATGAGGACATGGAAGGACTCTTTATCTATAAGTATCGTACGCACAGGCTGCAGACCTTCCGCTATAAGAGCGAGATGGCAAAGCCTTCACGCAAGTTGGGCTTCACACATGCCTCGCGCAAGGGTCCCATGATTGTGTGTCTCGATACTTCGGCAAGTATGTATGGAACCCCTGAGCGAGTAGCCTCCACACTAATCTCCCTGCTCGAAGAGACTGCCGAGGACTTGGAACGTGACTGTTATCTCATAGACTTTTCGGTTAATATCCATGCCGTCGACCTGATGGAGAAACGCCGGCTCAACCGTATGCGCAAGTTGGGTTTGCAGATACCTCAGTCTTCGGATGAGTCTGATGCTGAGAAGCCGCAGCGTCAGTCTGGCGCTTCTCATCTTCCCTTCATCGGTGGTGGCACGAATGCACGCAAGATGATGGAAGAGATGTTCTCTCTGCTCGATAACGATGGCTTGCGTTATGTCAATGCCGACGTGCTGTGGATCACTGACTTTATGATTCCGGAGCCTCCTCGTTTGCTGATCGATAAGTTCAAGGAATACCGCGACACGGGCACCCGCTTCTATGGCATCTGTATCGTACACGAGCAAGACAAGGCCGAGAATAATTCCTGGGAGCCTTACTTCCATCACATCTATACCATCACCTATCGACCTGTGAGGAGGTATTAGACGATTCTGTATTGGTAATTGAACTTTCGCAAGTTCAGAAGTGATAGAAGTGATCACTCCCTTCGTATAGCCAACAGCACAAAGGGAATGGGGAAGGGGCAAATCCACAAAAGCATTTGTCCTTTAACTTCTCTCTAACTCCTAAAGGAAGCATTCCACAAAAGCATATGGCTTTAACTTCTCTAACTTCTTTAACTTCCCCATTTGCGAAAGTTGAGTAAGATGTTTCTTTTATTTCTTTTTCAGCATCATCATACGCGACTTTTCCTTTGCCAGAGCCTGCATGTCCACGGCAACATCGTCTTCGTCAACGATTTCCACGCCTGTCATCGTCTCTATCACATCTTCCATGGAAACCACGCCACGAAGGCAGCCGTATTCATCAATGATGATGGAGATGTGCTCTCGTTTTTCCAGCATCTTTTCCCATATCTGATACAAGGATTCGTCCTCCTTGAAAGAGAGAATCGGGCGTACCAGTTCGGATAATTTGGTTTGGAACTTGTCGTCCGAAACCTCCTTGAGCACCATGTCTTTCAGAACATATCCTACGATATAGTCCTTATTGTTGTCATAAACGGGGATGCGGGAGAATTTCCACTCTTTCTGCTCGTAAAACTCCTTGATGGTCTGATTGATGTTAGCCGATTCCACTACGATGGATGGTGTCATAACCTCTTTGGCTTTTACTCCTGCCAAACGGATGCAGCTTTTGATAATCTTGCTTTCTGATTCACGGAAGATACCTTCTGTGGTACCTACATCCACCATGGCAGAAACTTCTTCGCGACTCATGGAAGCCTGATGGCTCTTCGGTGTAAATACCTTTGTGATAAGCTCAGAGAGCAGTACCAGAGGATAGGTGATGAAAATGAGCACCCTGATGATCTTGGTAGATGTCATCGCCAGAGAGCGCCAATAGGAGGCACCAATCGTTTTCGGGATGATTTCTGAAAGCACCAGAATCAACAGAGTAAGAATGGCAGAAATGATTCCGAAGTATTCTTCACCAAAGAGTTTCATAGATTCAGCACCTACACCGGCAGAACCGATGGTGTGGGCGATGGTGTTGAGTGAAAGAATGGCACCCACCGGACGGTCTACGTTATTCTTATACTGTTTCATCAGTGAGGCAGTCTTGTTGCCTTGATTCTCCTTCATCGAGATAAACGACATCGGAGTAGAAAGTAATACCGCCTCCAGGACGGAGCATAAAAAGGATAGTGACAGAGCACCTAAAAAATATAATATGATTAAACCCATGTAAATTTCAATTCGTTAATAATATGTTATCTGTAATGAGATAGATATTATTTTCGAATGTTGCAATGAAGGATATAATGGGCTACATTACATCTATGTTTATTCAATATGGATATTGATGCAAATGACATTGTTGTTATATTTCAATCTGTTGCAAAAATAAGCAGAAAAACATGATTTTACAATCTTTTCGTAAATTATATAGTTTTAATATGTTTTTAGTAAAAGTATGTTAGTATCTGAGTTTTATCAATGTCCCCATTGGGCACACGAAACGGCAGTAAGGGCGTGTGATCACAAAGGATAATGCGATGAACAGAAGGGCTGTCGCAATGACAATCCATGAGGCAGAACGGAAGATGAATGCCGAGAAAGGTTCGTAATCCGTCCATTCGCTCCATACTCCTCCCCAAATAAATACCATCAGCAATGCCCATATCAGCTTGCGCACCTTGTCAAGCCGCTTGATTGCCAAGGGACTCATTCTTATCTTGTATTTCATCCCTCTGCCTGCTATCTGCTGCAGCGAGCCGTATGGACATACGTGGGTACAATAGTGCGACTTCTTGCCAAAGAGCGGATAAATGAAGGCCGTTATCAGCATGACTGTCGCAATGATGTTGCCCGATATCTCCATGCCATGGGCTGCGAAACCCAGTAGGGAAGAATAAGAAAGGCAAGTTCCGCACCAGAATCCAAGCACAATGACATTTAGTATCAGTTGACAGAAATGATACCTTCTGTTCTTGACAAAAAGCGGTAGGATGGCTGCCATCAGCACAACGCATATACCTGTGATGTTTCTTAGGGAGAACAGAGAAGAGCCGCTGTTATCAGAAGAAACCCAACTGCTGTTGCCTTTTCCTGATTCGTCGGTCTGCAGGTTGTTCTTGGCATACAGAAGTCCCCGTTGCATGTTTCCTATAATGGCTTTGGATGAGAATGTGGCCCCTGTTACGGCATCCACCTTCATGTTCATCGCCTCGTCTATCGTTCTGCCTTTCCATTTCTCAAACAGGGCAGAGGCATTGTCAAAGAATTCCTTTGTCTCGTCGTTCTTTAGCGCCACAATGTTCTCTACGACACCATTCTTGATGACGATGTTGAGTGGCACCTTTCCTCCATATCCTGTGATGTCTGATGCCAGCGCAGAAGTGTTGATGACGGCAGTTCCGTTTCCGAGTATGCGTAGAGTGTCATTGTTTGCAGCCTGTGGCTTCTGTTCAGATCGGAAAGAGTGTCCCAACAGTTCGCCATGCTTCACGATAGCCAGCGAAGAAACAATGACCAGACAGATGAAAAGACTTAATAACTGTTTTGTTCTGAAAAATGATTTCATGTCTCAGTCAGTTTTCCTATTTTCCCTTTTTATGTATTAGATAATACGAGATGCCTCGCTTTACGTTTTCCTTCACGGCTTTGCTGGAGTAGGTGGCTCCTGTGACACCGTCGATTTGGGCATGCTGCGCCTTTTTTACTTTCATGCCGTTCCATTTGTTGAGTAGACCCTGTTTTACCTTGTTGAAGAACTTGGGAGTCTCCTGATTGGCAAGTGCTTTGATTTCTACAATTTTCCCTTTCTTGATGTAGATAGCAAGTGGTGTGTTGCCGCGAAATCCCTTGATGTCTTTCCCCAGCGTTGTGGTATTGACGATGTAGGTTCCGTCTGCCTTCTTGGTCATGACCTCAGAGTGGGAACTTTTGGCTGTTGCTATTATGCTGCTGACCATTCCTATGCACAGTATTGCCGCAAAAATGAATATCCTTTTCTTCATAATTGTTTTTTTGTTATAGAACTTTCGCAGAGTTCTCCACCCGGCGAGAGTTGAGTTTTATCCTAATTTTATTGTGTGCAAAATTACACAATAATTCTGTAATAAGCAATGCTGGTATTCAAAAATCATTATTTTTAGGTATTGCTTTACATATCCTCTATCGACAATCCTTGGTATCCGATAGTGAATTTCTTTCTCTTCCTTTCCCACCAGGAAGCTATCTCCTTTCTGGGCAGTATGCATATTGTATTTCATCTTCAATTTTATCTTCCCTCTTCATTTTTTCCTCCTCCTATGTCAGTTTTTGTCTTAACCGGATTGTATTTTTGCCGCAGAATTGACAATAACTCTATATAATTAAGGTATGAATGCAGAAAGAAGGAGGGAGTGGAGTCCCTGAAATGTGAAATATAAGAGGAATCCATAAGATTTCTTGTTAAA
>ULNV01012672.1_pt1 | contig 11081 bp, 6 predicted proteins | sample 1952011 | NCBI WGS metagenome assembly ULNV01 (sample SAMEA4835586, study PRJEB28245) | human gut metagenome | biome: gut microbiome; material: fecal sample | place: Denmark | collected 2008
GCTGTTAAGCTTACAAAGCATGTTGAATTCATCTCAAAGATTGGCTTCCTCGGATACAGAGGCTATTCTCCAGAAGAGGGCAAGAGCTCATCAACATTCGGAGTTGACGTAGATGCTAGCAACATTTCTTTTGGTGCTATCTACAAGTTCTAATTCCAGAAAATATAAAATATGGGGGATGCAAATCCCCCATTTTTTATTTAATAGATCAAGAACGCTTTAAGCGAACAGCAAGCCCAAACACACCTCATAAACTCCCATATTCATAAACATAACATACTAAATATGTTAAAATACACATATTTTTGAATGATTTCATTTGTTTTTCTTGGAAATATTACAGAAAATATTTATCTTTGCAGCGTTATTTTGGTTTCTACATCTGATATAAAAGCGAAAACGCTACAGGGGGGGGGGACCTGAAAAAACGATGAAATCATTAACTGGGTTCTGTCTAGAATAAGTTAAAAGAAGATGAAAGTTATGGAATGTATATCAGTAGATACAAATCACGTAACAGATACATATGACGAAAGAGATGCACAGACATCTCATGGTGCTGGACTTGCCTCCAGTGCGCCCTCCGAACCGAAGATTCCTTCAAATGAAGGAAAAAATCAAGTAGGGGTGTCCACCAACTATACCCCTTCGGGAATTAACAGAATGCAGGAATTCCCTTCCGGAAACAACCATAAACAGAAATCCCAGCATGCTGCTTCCCACTGGTTCGCACTGCGAACCACCTACGGAAGAGAGAAGAAGGCTTACGATTATCTGTTAAGCAAAGGAGTAAAAGCCTTCTGCCCTACCCTTCACGTGACCAAAGAGGTGAAAGGCGAAAGAAGAGTGGTCGTGGAATCACGATTGCCTAATATCTTCTTCGCACATGGCACAGAAGAGGAATTGGAAAAATATGTCTTCGACAATGTCAACCTCCCATACCTCCGGTTCTACTATCGCCACTATCACCAGGGATCACGAATCATGAAGACGCCCCTTATCGTGCCCGACTATCAGATAGAGAGTCTCAGAATCATCTGCGAATCAGAAGCCAACGATATCTTGCTGGTTCCTGAAAATGAACAGAAATTCAAGAACGGACAGAAAGTGAGAGTCATCGAAGGCAAGTTCAAAGGCGTAGAGGGCAGAGTGGCTAGATATCATGGCCAGCAGCGGGTGGCTGTCATCATCGACGACATCGCTACCATCGCCACCGCCTATCTACCAAGTGCCTTCCTCGAATTCATCGATTGATAAGACATTTAACGAAAAAAAGCAAATAAAGTTATTTAGAATAATAGGATAATAAAGTTGAACGTGCGAAAAGTTTTGATTCTACTCATAGCTGCAATAGGTAATGTGATGGATGTACATGCTCAGGTGAAAACCACCGACAGTACGTTCATAGAGAATTCGCGCCCTATTATCTATGTGGTAAACAAGACTGATATCAACGCACAGGACCGTGAATGGATTACCAACTATCTCATTCCGCAGCTCGAAGCGCTGGGAGATAGAGGTATCGTCCTAGGTCGTGCCACGGCATCGCCAGAAGGTCCTACTCCCAACAACGTTCGACTTGCCCGGAGCCGAAGGGCTTCCATGGATGCCCTGCTCGGCAAATTCGGCATCAACATCAATCGCATCAGATATGATGTGGTGCCCGAGGACTATCCGCTCCTCCTCACGCTGATGCAGATGGAGCACGATGAGCAACTGCCTGTGGTGGAAGCCATCGTCAGGAAATACCACGGCAAGGGCGAACCGCTCAAGGCGGCTCTGAAGCGACACGACAGAGGAAGACTCTGGAAATATCTGCTCAAGAAATATTTCCCGCAGTTGCGTGCCGTGAGAATCATGCCGATAGACAAACGGCTCGTGGATGCCATCCCGTTGCCCGAGGCAAAGCTCATCCATGCAGAATTGCCGTTTCCAAAGCCCCACATCTATGTGGAAATGCCGCTCCCGGAACCATCTCCCGTCATCGAGGAACGCCGGGAACTGCTGAGCATCAAGACCAATCTGCTCTACGACTTTGCCTATATGCCGGGCTACAACCGCTTCTGCCCCATCCCCAACGTGGGCATCGAGTATTATCCGCTGCACGGACATTTCACCTATGGTGCCAGTTTCGAGGGTCCCTGGTGGCAGCACTACAGAGAGCATAAGTATTTCCAGTTGCGCAACTACCAGTTGCATACCCGGTATTACCTGCGGAGCGGCGAAACGGGTTTCAGGGGCTTCTTCGTAAGTGCTTACGCGCACGCGTACCTTTATAATATATGCTTCGGCGAAAAACGGGGCTGGGAAGGCGAAGGCTGGGGAGCCGGAGTGGGCCTGGGATGGGCGATACCGCTGGGACGCTCCAAGCACTGGCGACTCGACATCGGCCTGCAGGCAGGTTTCCTCAACACCCGCTACGACCCCTACCAGTGGCTATGCCCCATCGACCCCGACTACGACAAGGAGCAGTATTACTACAAATGGTACGGCGAAGCCAAGGATTTCAGAAAGCGCAAGCATATCTACAACTGGATGGGTCCTACCCGACTGGAGATAAGCCTCAGCTACGACCTGCTCTATCGCCGCAACCACAAGAAGGGCGCAAGCTTCCGCAGCAAGGAGAAGATAAGGAGGGCGTATGAGGAATAACAGATATTTCCTTTGCATCGCTCTGCTGGGCATCTTCCTTTCCAGTTGCGAGCGAGAGCCGATGCTCAACCTGCACCAGGGCGGAAAAGATATTACCATGGATATGCCTGTCATCGACCTAAAGCTCGATGTATATTGGGATTACCAACTGAAATATGATGTGGTATATGACTGGAAGGCGGAATGGTTTTATGGTTGGGATGAGAAAGACAAGGAACTTTTCGGCATCCTGGGTTACACCGAACCGACGGCATTCGATATTCGCCGCTATTATACCGGAAGGGTATCGGGCGCACCGCACAGTTCTCCCTACAAGCATTACATCACCAGCCATTCCCTTTCGACGAAATACGATTTCGGATTCTGGGACATTCTGGCTTGGAACGATATCCAGACATCCGATGGTGTGCAGAGCGTAAGAATCGATGAGGAGAGCACCTACGATTACGTAACGGCGAAAACGGGCGAGACGATGCATTCCGTGAAATACAACGCTCCCCAGTTTCCGATGGCGTTCTATCAGCCGGAGGAACTCTTTGCCGGATATGAGAAGGGCATCGAGATTAATGAAAACCTGGATGGCTTTACCTTCGATGAGGACAGAAACTGCTGGTACAGGGTGCTCAACCTTCAGCTCCAGCCGGTCACCTACATCTATCTGTTGCAGGTGATATTACACAACAACAATCGCAACGGTCGCATTGTGACGGCGATAGACGGCAATACCAACCTGAGCGGAATGGCCCAGTCGGTGACGCTGAATACGGGTCATACGGGTACGGATGCCATCACGGTGAACGGTAATCTGAGGATGAAGTTCGACCTGAAGGACAAGAATGGTGAGACGGTGGATATCATCGGTGGAAAGATTCTCACTTTCGGAATGCCGAATCTGAATCCGGGCACGCTGAGCACCAGGGCTTACAAGGAGTCGCTGGAGAAGGTGAAGGCTGCGGATTTGAACAACCGCCATTATCTGGATGTAACGATGCAGTTTTATAATGGCAAGGATTCTACTTTGGTTTTCGACGTGACCGACCAGATACGTCGCCTTTTTCGTGGTGGAGTGATCACCATAGATATTGATATGGATCACGTACCGGTTCCCGTCCGTCCTGGCGGTTCTGGTTTTGATGCGGTGGTAAAGGACTTCGAGGAGAAGGAATGGGAAATTGAGATGTAATTGATAAACATGAATATAAAATCAGGATATAGAATAATAAATTGAAAAATTATAAACATTTTATGGATATGAAGAAATATTTATTTATAGCAGCTTCTGCACTCGCACTTGCAAGCTGCTCAAGTGAAGACTTCGTCGGAACAGAAGGCGGAAATGTTGAGAATGGTGCCAATAAGGCGATTAACTTTGGTGGAAAGCTGGGTAAGATTACCCGTGCAAATGACCATGTAGGTGCTGATGCAGCCGAGCTTCTTAATAAGAACTTTATTGTTGCTGGTTACAAGAGTAGTGCTACCGCACCAATCAATGGTATTTCAACAAACAAGGTTTTTGACCACTACAATATAAAGTGGACGGCAAACAGTGCTGGTACAACTGCTGATAACACTGCAGATTGGAAATATGTAGGTGAAAATCCTTATAAAGGACTTACAGATCTTGCCGATGGAACTTTACAGACCATCAAGTACTGGGATTATAGCGCAGCCCAGTATGACTATGTAGCTTTCTCTACAGGTAAAATTACAGGTATAACTACAGGTACTCCTAAAGATGATAAAGAAGTACTTCTTACTAAGGTTACTCCAGCAACAGCTACTACTGCTCCAACAAAAACAGCGAATGTAGTATCTGGTGGTGCATATACCATTACAGGTACAGCCAAGGCACTTAGCGGATGCTATATCGCTGACCTTGTAACAGCATATAAGGAAAACAAAGACTATTCTAAAGAAGTCAACCTTACATTCCGCAACCTTACTACAAAAGCACGTGTTGCTTTCTATGAGACTGTACCAGGTTACTCTGTAAAGGAAGTTAAGTTCCATCAGGCAGAAGGAACAACAGCAAGCAAACCAATTACACCAGCAAATGTAACTAACGCTACATTGTATACAACTGGTACTACAGAGAAGGATCATTTCTTCACTGAAGGTACTGCAGGTATTTACTTCCCAACTGTAGGTTTGACAAATAAGACCAATAATAGTGATTACAACAAGGCACATGTAGTATTTTTCCCTTCAAAGAAACAGACAACATTGTCTTTTGGCAACGTGAATTATGATGGAGCAGGTTCACCTATAACAGGTACTCTTAAAAAGACATCAAAGGATCCAAGCTTTGCTGGTACTAATGCCGGTGAAACCCTTAACTACTATCAGACTGTAATTCCTAACGAGGAGGGTACAACACTCACACTCTGTGTTGATTACACATTGGTAGCAGACGACAACTCTGGTGAGGAAATCCATGTATATGGTGCAAAGGCAATCATCCCTGCAATCTACGCTCAGTGGAAGTCTAACTATGCTTACACTTACATCTTCAAGATATCAGATAACACAAATGGTTGGACAAGTACAGACAAGGAACAGGCAGGTCTCTTCCCTATCACCTTCAATGCTGTAGTAGTTGATGCAGAGAAAAATGAGCAGTCAACAATCACAACTGTTGCAACTCCTTCAATTACAACTTACCAGAAAGGTCATCTTTATTCAGAAGCTGATGAATATTCTGCAGCAAAGGGTGATATCTATGTAAGAGTTATGGATGGTGAGACTATTAAGGAAGATCTCAGCACAAATGCTAAACTCTATACAGTAACAGCAGCTGCAAAGGTTCCTGTTTCTGAAGCAACAGTTCATGATGCACTCACTATTGGTGTTACAAAGACCGAAGCTTCACAAAATACAGTAAAGGGGCGCAATGGTATTACTTTAACGAAAGCAGATTTGAAAACTGATATTACATATATTCCTGGTGTAGATGGTAACAACATCAATGTTAATCAGGATTCTAAGCACGATGCTGTTAGCTTCACTCCTGAGAATGCAACAACTACAACAAAAACTTACGCATTTGTTTATCAAACAAAAACTGGATCTGACGAAACATTCGTATCAACCTATACTGCAACAGTTGATGACACAAACGTAACAGCTGACACTTACTTCAAAGACAGAGATTGTACAGAAACTGCTGGTACATCTCTTACTGCTGGTACAACTTATTATTATAAGGTTAATAAGAACACCAATACATACGCAGTTAAGGTCATCAAGGTTGTTAAATAATTCGATTCTTATAAGATTGTGAATCTCTCTTTCCATATCGCCCAGAACCAGGCGATATCCAAAGAAAGGTAAAATATAACGTAAACCGGACGGGGATATTCTCCCCGCCCGGTTCCTAGGTTAAAAATACAACGAAAAAAAATATGCAAAACTTCCGCATCTTATCATTTTTGATCTCGGCTTTATGCCTTTTGTCCTGCTCCTCAGAACAGGATAAACCAGAGACACCGGAGCCTAAGCCAAACGTGGGAATCGCTTTCGGCGGTGCCAACGGTATATGGCAGGATGCACCTACCTCCCGCTCCGGCGAAACAGGACTGGAAACACTCTTCACATCCTTCCGGGTTTGGGGATACAAAATCTATAAAGCTACTCCCAACTCCCCGCAAGTCATCATGGACGGCTACCAGGTAAACTTTACGCAAAGTAGCGCAGGAACCACAGGAAGCAAAACCGCCGACTGGGAATACGTCGGACTTACTCATCCTAAACACTCCACTACTCAAACCATCAAATACTGGGATTACTCAGCATCCAACTATCGCTTCTACGCTTATACTCCGGCGGAAGCCCCTATCACCCCAGCCTCATCAGCTGACAACAGTTCAGCCTCATCGGGAACCCCGACATCCACTTTAGAAGACGTCTTCCAGATTCCATTTGCTTATAAAGAAGACGCCACGGCAAAAAGCGTGCCTTACATCAGCGATTTATGGTTCTCCGACAATACAGACGCCACTTCCCCTTACGGCAAGTGCGTAACCCTACGTTTTTCTCCGCTCATCGCCAAGGTACGATTCAAGTTCACCTATCCGGCGAACACCAAGCGCGTCACCATCACCAATATCCTGTTTGGTGACAGCAGATTCATCAAGAATCCATCTTCTGCCGATACCCCACTCAAGGGAACCATCACGGCTACCTATCCCCTTACTGGAACAGACCCCCCAACCAGCTATACACCTTCTTTTGCGTGGAAAACTTCGGAGGAAACAGGTGCCAAAGGATTCCTCGGCCTAACGATACCTTACGAGGAAGCGGGCGATGCCATTCATCTACTGCAAAAGAACCAATATAACAAGTGGTATTATGTGCCACCATTCAACATCGCCCAATACGAGCAGGGCGCTTACACCATCAGCGCCATCATCGACGGAAACAAGACCCTTGCCACCGTTCCGGCTGAATACATGCAATGGAAGGCAGGCTATCAATATACATACATCTTCAAGATAACAGAAACAGGCAGCCTCATCGCCTTCTCGGAACTGGAAGTGGAGAAATGGCTGCCAGGAGATGTTATAGATAACAAGGGCAACGGAACCGGCGGCTGGTAAAACAAGACGAAAAGTTGCCGAAAATAATAGAAAACCAATTACAAGCAAGAACACGGATATGAAAAAGTTTTTAAACATAGTAACACCATTGATCATTCTCCTCGCAATCCTCACCGCTTGCGAGAGCAGCGACATGCCGATTCAGCATGCCGACAACTATGCTTATATCTCCTTCTCGGCAAAAACCGAGAAGACGCTTACCCGAACCAACCCCTACGAGAAATACGATGCCGCCAAGCATCCTGCCACCATGGGTGTATTCGGCTACTATTCCAGCACCAGTCATCCCAACCTTGATGGTGCCAACTCCATCTACAGCAATGAATCGGTGAGCTATAATTCCACCACGGAAAACTGGACAGCTACCAGCCGCAAGCGCTGGAACGAGTATCTGGGCAAGGCTACTTCCTTCCATTTCTTCGCCTATATGCCAAAAGTGGATGGCGCCAAAGTGATAGAAGAAAAGAGCGATGCTACCTCTTCTACATCCACCAGCCGCACCTTCACCCTCTCGTTCCCATTCGCCATGAGTACTTCTGCCGAAGAAACATCATCAGAGAATACTTCATCCAATCCTACCCCAAGTCCTGTTATCTTCGATATCAGGAAAGCCCCTATCATCTGTGCCAAACCACAGAGAAAGGATAGTATGGATGCCCAGAAGACAGAATACCTCTTCGACCGGGTGGTGAATTTCAAGTTTGACCAAACCCTGACAGGCTATCGCCTTCTCTTCAAGCTCGACACGAAGATGGGAGCCGTAAGACAATTCCGAATCAAGCGCGTAACCCTATCGGGCAATTTAGCCACCTCAGGCACCGTAAGCCGGTCTTATACCTGGGATGTGACCAAGAAAGAATGGACCCAGGGTGCCATAGAATGGAAAGAGGGCGACCTCACTTACACCAATTACACCGCCACTCCATTTGAGATTCCTTACAAGGAAAATACGGACAATACTTTAACAGCTTTCGAGAACGAAACGAAAAGCATTCTTCTCGACAATTCGATAAAAGACTACACCCAATGGGGACCGGCATTCTATACCATTCCCGATAAGAATTTCACCCCAACCATCAAGGTTACTTACGATGTGGTGTTCAAGGACGAAAAGCAGCAGGAGGTAATTACCCGAAAGGATGTAACCTCTGCCATCGAACTCAACGAAAAGAATTTCGAAAGTCTGAAAAATCAGAAACAGGGCGTCACCGCCATGATATATCCCATCCGCATCCTGATTCAACCCCGCTATCTCTATGTATTGGCTGATGAGGATGCCTACACGGGCCATCTGTTGATAGATTAAAACCCTATCACGATTTTTACCAACCAACAAATAAAAAGATACATTGCAATGAGAATACATTCAATATCAACAATATGCAGAAAATGTTTGATGCTGCTGGCGCTGCTGCTGGCAAGCATCCAATTGGTGCATGCCCAGGAGGAAAGCGGCACTACCACCACAGAGAATAAAGTATATGGTGAGGGCGACCTCATCGCTACAGACTATGCTGGTGGTTCGGGAACAAAGGATGATCCATATCTTATCAGTAATGACCTGGAGCTGGCGAAGTTGGCACATGATGTGACCAACGGAACCACCAAGGCTATGTTTGCCGGCAAATACTTTCAACTTACCCAAGACATCAACTTGAACCAAGGTAAATGGATGCCTATCGGTACATGGAAATGTAATAAGAAAGATAACGACCGCTATTTTGCAGGAAAATTTGATGGTAATGGCCATACCATCAGCAATATGCAGATAGAATGGGTTAATGCCGAAAATAATGAAGCATCATGGGGTCTTTTCGGCCGACTTTATGGTACTTCCGCATCAAGTGAGGATACCTATGCATCTGTCACAAACTTGATTATTGACAATGCCCACATTCAAAAGAAAAAGGCTACAGCACCAGTTGGCAAATCTGTCATCAAAATCGGTACCGTTGCTGGCGACATGACACAATTTGCAGAAATCAGCAATATCATCATCCGCAATTCACAAATTACAGATAATGAGGAAACATACAGTGCACCCAATAGCTTTCGAGTGGGAGGTGTCGTTGGCTATATAGATAACTCTAATAACCTAAACCTATTCAGAATATTCAATATCTCCGCCGATGTTAAAGTGAACATGCTTACCAATGCCTCTCTGACTTCTACCTCTGGTGATCACCAAGCAACTATTTCAGGAGGTTTCGGTGCTGTAAGTAAATTAGCTAAACCAAACAACAGTAATCTCGTTATTCTACCTAGAAATATTTTAATTCATGGTTCGCTGTCAACCAGCACCAATACCGCAAAATGTAAAAAAGGTAGTGTGATGGCGAGCAACTCAGGAAGCATGGATTTCATCAACGAAACAGCAGATGATCAACCAATTACATCAACCTGGTACTATACAGCAGCCAACAAAGTTACAGGAAACAAGGATTATAAATATGGTACAGAAAAAAGCATCGATGCCATTGATGAGAACACCGGAATGACTTTTGGCAAAACTTTTGTTGATCAGATAAACCAATATCTTTCAGACAAGAAATTAGATAGGAAAAGCTGGGCATATCTAGGAAAATCTAAATTTACTTTCAGTACCGTCAAGCTGAATGCTAAAAGAGGAACGAAAGATGTGCTGACCGTAGTTAATGAAGACGGCACAACCAACAGCGAAAAATACGACTGGTTTGTATCGCAAGACAACATTAATTGGGAAAAAGCAAACACCGACAACGTGGCTTGCAACCCATTCGATTTGCCTCGTCAAACTTACAACCAGTATGTTTATGCCGTGTCAAGCCAAAGCAGTCTTCGCACAAACACCATCGAGGTAAAAGCCATCGGCATCACCGCTCAACTTGATGACAAAACCAAGCCAGGTACTTATATCGTCAATGTAACCAACGATACGGAACTCAGCAATGGCGACCTGGGGCTTACCATCACCTACGAATGGTATAACGGTATAGACCCAGTTACCGGCAGTACAACCCATCCAAACGAATATACACCTACTAACACTTCACATAAATATAAATATTATTGTAAGGTAATCGTAAAGAGTGGCGACAATATTCTTTTTGAAAAGAATGTTTGCGCCTCGGTCATCGTATATCTCTGTCCGGCAGGTGTCACTACAACTGATGGCAAAACATACGCTGCAGGAACCGACAATTTAAATGACGAAGAATGGGGCTATTCTCCAGAAAAGCCTATGGCGACCTGGCAGGGTGCCTACACGAAACTTTCAGACAAAGCCAGCTGGGATGAAAACATCATCGTGCTGATGGGTACGAGTAACAAAGAGGTAACCAAAGGCTTCAACATTACCCAAAATTATCAAGGAGATAATCTGCTGACTGGAGAAGACTGGGATAATGCCAAAACAGGACATCCTGAACTTTTCCGTAATGCTACCATCACAGGAAAATGGGACAAAGACTATAAGGGACAGATTGAAATCTACGGTTCTTCAAGAGGTCTGCCTATCTGGGGAGACACCCGCTTTGAACATATCACCTTCAACTACAATGGCGGTGATTCTTATAAGATTATCTACTGCCAGTATCACAATCTGGAGATGGGCGAAGGCATCAAGATGACAAACTTCGGTGTAAACAATCTTGCTTATGGTAGCATCGACGGAGCCGTCACCACCCCATTGCATATTTTCGGTGGCCTCAACAACGATGGTAGATACCAACCTCTGAATACACCAGAACTGATCAAAGCCTTCGAAAATTCTATGCCACATGGCAAAGAGGGATTCAGCATCACTATCAAGTCTGGTTACTATTCCATTATCAGTACTGGCGGTCGCCAAACGGC
>ULNV01011089.1_pt1 | contig 11070 bp, 7 predicted proteins | sample 1952011 | NCBI WGS metagenome assembly ULNV01 (sample SAMEA4835586, study PRJEB28245) | human gut metagenome | biome: gut microbiome; material: fecal sample | place: Denmark | collected 2008
AGCTTCTGCCCCTTCAGGGCGTGTGGGGAAAAACTGGTGAAACTTTCTATAACCTAATTGAACTTTCGCCAGTTCAATAACCTAAAATCCACATTCTGCCTGTGGGATAGCCTCGTTGTGGTCGTTGAGGTAGAGCAGAGGGGCGGGATGATAGGCAGGGCTCGCCAACGACTCGTGCTCTTGGCGGAAGCGCGTACTGATGCCCCCGATATTGAGCATGGTGTGGAAGGCGGAACGGCTGCTCTGTGCCTGCTTGTGGCGGTTGGCGGAGAGGGCCTGTGCCACGGCTGGCTCCTGATGCTGGAAGCTCTGCGATGTCCATACCAGGAAGGGCACATGCAACTCGTACTCCGAAGCTCGGGGCGAAGCATGAAGGAAGAGCTTGTGACTGTCGTCGAAGATGTTCTCGCCATGGTCGCTCGTATAGAGCATGGCGCTCATGCCTCCGTGTGCTCTCAGGCGCTCTATCACACCACTGAGCACAAGGTCGGTGTAGCGGATGGTGTTGTCGTAGGCGTTGATGAGGTCGGGACGGTTCTCCTTCTTGGCCTCGCAATGCGTGTCGGGCTGGAAATGCGCCATCTGTCGGGGATAGCGGTCCATGTAGTTGAAGTGAGAGCCATAGGTGTGGAGCACGATGAACTCCTTCTTGCGCTTCCGGGCCAGTATCTTGTCGAGGATGGGCAGCAGGTCGGCGTCATAGTAGTTGCCGTCCTTGCCCGGGGCTTCGGCAAGCTCACGTCCAGTGGGGTTGGCATCGCCCGTCTTGAGGAAGAGCCACTGGTCGGCCTGTTCGCCCAGAAAGTCGATGAACGAGTGGTTGGGGCGCTGATTGCTCAGAAACACGGTGTGGAAGCCTGCCTCACGGAAGGCCTGCAGGATGCCTTTCTCGTGGAAGAGACGCTCGAAGTCGGAGGCCGAAGCCTGCGAGAGGAGCATGGGCACACTCTTGTGGGTGGTGTTCGACTGGGTGGTGACATCGCTGAACGTCACCAGTCCCGGGGTCTTGCTGAGCCGTGGATTGGTGTCGCGCTGATAACCATAGAGACTGAAGTTCATGGTTCGTGCCGTCTCGCCTATCACCATAACGTAGACCTCGCAGGAGTCCTCAGGATGAGACGGCCTGGCATCGAAGCGGAAACGGGCAGATGCCTCCTTGTAGTGGATGGAGGCGTTGTTGCGCTTCACGGCAAGGTAGAGGTTATAGAACACGTTGACGGGGTAGAGGTCGTTGAGCACGCTATAGTGTGGGGCGTGATGGTCGTCGAGCTGTGCGTTGTCGGAAGGACGGGAGAGACAGGCCGTGGCAACAAATATGCATCCCACGAGGGCCAAGGCTGAAGCCCACAGGGCATATCGCTTTCTGAGGGCAGAGGCCAGCACGGGTGCCTTCTTGCTCCGTATGGACACCACGCCCAGGATGAGCAGGGGCAGATAGAGGATGAAGACACTCGCCACGCCAGGAATGAGGTTGTCGAGCAACTCCATGGCCTCGCCAGGATTGGTGGTTACGAGGTTGAGGAACATATCCACGGCTATGACGCCCTTGCCGAAGAGATAGAGCAACACGATCTGGAAAGCCGCAAAGAAGATGATGGGGAAGAGCCACCACACCATCTTGCCCGGTTTGCGACAGATGCTCATCAGAGCCATGTAGACACCAAAGGGCAGCACGGTGTTGACCAGGGCTGCCCATGTGCTGAGGTGCTCGGTGAAACAAAGGGCCACATTGGGCACGGTAAGCGCGATGACGGCATACCAGTATATGATTTTGTTGAATGATTTCATGTTGTGTATTGCTTGAATTAGTGTAAGTTTCAGGAGTTATTTTCAGGAGTTAAGGAGTTATCGCTCCCTTCGGTCGCTGAGGAGTTAAGACAAATGCCTTTGTGGGTTTGAATTCAAGCAATAAGACTGTTGTCTTAACTCCTTAACTCCTTAACTCCTTAACTCCAGAAATATTCTTTCAGAATGCTTCGTTGATATTGAAGAGGAATCCTCTCTGTCCGCCCTTGCCGAAACCATAGTCGAGACGCACGTTGACGTTCTTCTTGAATTCCCATCGATAGCCCACACCAAAGTTGGGCAGGATGTGACGGCTTCTCATCTGGCTGAACTTGGGGAAGACGGTTCCTGCACCTATCCAGGCCGTGAGCGAGTTGCGTTTCCACACGTGCTGGCGAAGTTCGACAGTGGCTTCTATCATGTGCTTGTCGCGATATCTTCCCTCGTAATATCCGCGCAGGGCATTGCTGCCTCCTGTCTGTGCCATCATGCCCCACGAGGGATTGCCAAAGTTGAGTGTGGAACGAAGGTCCTCGGCCAGTACGGCTCCTCGCCAGGGTTGCTGGTAGGCGTTGAGCTGCAGTTCGGTGGTGCTGAAGGCATAGTCGTTGCCCATGAAGCGCGGACGGAACATCTGGGTGAGGTTCACGTAATAACCCCGGTGGGGATAGGTGAGGTTGTCACGGTTGTCGAACATGAAGGTGAATCCCACGCCATAGTTGTCGGTATGTCGGTCCATTCCCGCCAAGAGCTCGGGGCGCTCGATGTCCTTGCCGATGATGTAGTCGTAGGCCACGGAAGGACCGAGGAAGAGGTTGCTGCCAAGGTTCCACAGGAAGCTTCCCTTCACGTGCACCTGCCATCGCTTCATGTCGCTCTTGTTGTCGTCGTTGTCGCCCATGTCGTATCCCATTCCCCAGAACTTGCAGGGGAAGGAATAGAAGTAGAGCGTGTAGACGGCACGGTAACGGTCGTGGGGGAAGATGTGGGTTCCGCGCACACCGAGCAGATAGAAGCCCACCGTGCTGACATCGCCAAAGAGCGACACATTGGAGGGGAGGAGGAGCGTGTCGGCTGGGTCGGAGCGATAGATGCCTGCTGCCACTAAGCCTAAGCCCAACTTGGTGTCGGTGGCATAGTGTGGCCCTCCGATAATGCTGAAGTCGAACCGCTTGTCGTTCTTCTTGTTGGCATCGTTGAAGTAGTCGAGAAAACGGGTGATGAGCGATTTCTTCTTCTCGTCCGCCTTCTTCACTTCCGCCTTCTTCACTTCCGCCTTCTCGTCCACATTTTCGTCCACCTTTTTTCCAATTTTTACTTCCTCTTTTTCCATTCCGGTATGTGGCGTGAAGGTAGAGTCAGCCTCCCCTGCCATACCAAGAGTAGGCAAGAGAAGGCATGTAAGGCATGAGAGTAGAAGCTGCTTCATGTGTTATATGTATAATAATGTGTAGGGGTGTTAATATGTGATAAACAGTTAGTAAACGAGTGCCACGTTGTCTATCCAGAGCGTGTTGCCGGGCGTTCCGATATAGGCTCCGCCATGACTGGAAGAGAACTGCAGGATGAGGTGGGTAGGGGTCTCGTTGGCCGAAGCCCATCCTGTCTCCTTGATGATGACGCTCTTGCCTTTGCTATTACGCGCATAGTCACAATTACGAAGTCCCATGAGCGAGGCGTTATAGCCTGCCATGTGTCGGATGTCGCCATAGTGGATGGTGTAGGTGGCGTCGTTCACCCATCCATTGGTGCTCTTGCTGTACTTCACCACCATGGTGCCCACACGCTTGGCCGTGATGTTGCCGTGGGCATCCTCGTGACGCTTCTGCAGATAGAGGATGGCGACAGCATAGTCGCGTCCTGCTACTTTTGATGCACTGCTGAAGCCGTTCTGCTTGATGCGGGTGGCTGAGTTGGGCAACAGGGTCTTATAGTCGAAACGCACCGCCTTGGGACGATGGGTGAAAGGAATACCCCAGTTGATGGCCTTAGGACCGTCCTTGGTTCCGGTGATGGGTTCGCGCACGTCGCCCAGGAAGAGCGAGCCTGCTGCAAGCACCTTGATATTGATGAGTCCCAATACCTTCACCTTCTCGATATGGGTGACGAGCTTGGCACAATGGCCGTTCTCGTGCTTGTCGCGATATACCGAGTTGTTGGTCTTATAGATGCCTGACACGTGGGCAAGCACATTGGAGGTTCCCCAGGGCGAGCCGCCCTTGTTGGTGTAGGGGGTATTGCCGTTGATGGTCATCGACGGACCTACGGCATAAACCACCTTCTTGTTTCCGCCTATGATACCTGATTCCTTGATGTTTCTGATAACCCAATTATCCATGTTTCCATACTTGATGGGTACAATCTTTTCGGCACTTTGCGCTCCCATCGTGCAGGCGAGGCAAAGTGACATTGTCATGCTTAAAATACGATGTTTCATTTCTGTTACAATAAAAAGTGGTTGCAAAGTTAGGAAAATATTTGTATCGTTATAGTTTTCTTTCTGTATAATTATAGTTATTTAAAGATTATTTTATAAAAATTAAACTGACGGATGTGGAAAGGTGTTGAGATGTTAGAGCCAATGAGACAAAAATATGCCCAGAACCAACGATGACGAATGGTTCTGGGCATCATGTATATGGGTTTCAACTTCTCTAAACTTAGAAGCGGCGATGTCCGCCTCCTGGAGGTGGTCCCATGGGAGGCCGTCCGCCATTGAAGGGGCGTCCGCGGAAGTCGGGGCGTCCGCCATACATCATCGTCTCGCGTGCCTGCTTGCCTCCGATGATATTCAGTCGGTAGATGACGTGGAGCATGGCATAAGAGTTGATGCTGTTATACTCGGTATCGGTACGGGCCATGGCAGTAAGGGCACGGCTCAAGGTGCTCTGCTGGTGCAGCAGGTCGTAGAACTGGATCATCACGGTGAGGGGTTTGCCCTTGAGGAAGCCTTGCGAGAGTTGGGCGTTCCATACCAGTTCGTTGGTGTTCATCGACTGGTCGCTGTATCCTCGTCGGCTGCTCTGGCTCAGGTCTGTGCTCAGGCTCATGCCCCAGGGCATGGTGGCTGTGATGCTCGGTCCGTAAGAGAACTGCCAGGTGTTCATGTTGCTCGATGCCTGAAGCTTGTTGCGGGCATGGTTGTAGTTGAGGGTTCCGTTGAGGTCGACCTCAAGCCAGTTGTTGCGATAGCCCATGGCGATTCGCTCGCCCACCTGAGTCTGCTTGGTGGTGTTCTTCTGCGAGGTCTTCCCGTCGAGGCTCAGATAGCCCACGGCATTGGTATAGGCGAGGGTGGTGAAGGTGTTGATGTTCCATACGCCAGCGCTGTCGATGGCTGTATTAAACATGAAGGCGCCTCGTGCGTTCCAGTTGCCGTTGATGTTTTCGGGCTGTGTGGTTCGTCCACCGGTCTTGTCGTCGTAGGTCACCATGTCGCTGATGCTGTTGCGTGTCATAGAGAAGTTGACGAAGGTCATCAGGGCTCGCTGGTGCTTCTCTATATAGTTGTTGTAGAAGAGTCGGAAGTTGTGGGTGAACGATGGCTTCAGTCCCGGATTTCCCTTCTTGATGTTGAGCGGATTGCTGTCGTCGGTGATGTCGAGCAGGTCGGTCATGGAGGGTTGCGAGGTGGTTCCGCGATAGTTGACGCGCAGGTTGCTCACCTTGCTGAAACGATAACGGAAGTCGAGGGCTGGTGAGAAGTTGGTGACGTTGCGTGTCGTTTCGATGTGCTGCCCCATATAGTCGTAGATGAAGTTCGACCTCTGTGGCTGGAGCATGGCTCCGAAGCTGAGGTTGTACTTTGGTCGGACGAATCGCATCATGAGCTGCATCTCGTGAATGTAGTTCTTGTACTCGGAGAATCGGCTCTGGTCGCTGTCGAAGTACTCGTCGAGAGGCGAGCGCAGAGTGCTCAAGTAGTTGCCCCATCCACGATACTCGGGAGTGATGGAAGCCCACTGGTTTGCCTCCTCATCGCTGAAGTCGGAGAAGTTGTAGGTGGAACGGTCGGTCTTCGAGTATTTGTAGGTGAACTTATAGCTCAGTTGCAGGAAAGTGGCACGCCAGAGTGGCTCGCTATAGGTGGCCTGCAGAGAGTAGCTGTAGTTGCGGGTAGGCGTCACGTTGTAACGATAAGTGTTGTAGTGGTCGGTCTCGTTGCCGTTGGCCACATCTACAAGGTACATGTAGGCATTGGTGAGTGAGAGGCTGTTGGCATCGGTCTTGCCGTAGCTGGCATCGGTGCGCACGGTGATGTTGCGTCCCATCGCACTGAGTCGGCGATTGTACTGCAACATGCCTCTCAGATTTTCAGACTCGCTATAGCTGATGCTGCTCGACGACTGCAGGTTGACGAGAGCTCCAGCCTGCTGCAACAGACTCTTGCTTAGGCTTACGTCCTCAAGTCCCAGTTCGGCACGTGCTGCGTCCTCGAGCGGGTCGTTGGTGATCTGGTAAGGATCGGCATTAAACTGTGCCGACAAGCTTCGTGCCAGTGCATCGCTGCTCTTGATGGTGAACGATGGACGGAACATGATATTGGTCATCGTGTCGGGGGTCCATTCCAGGCGGAAACGTCCGTCCCAGCTGTTGCTGCGCGAGAAGTTCTTGGCACGGCTGTTCGAGAAAGACGAGTTCTGGCTCACGAAGTTCTCGGAAGCCACCGTGCTGCTGATGTCTCCATCGCTGTGGTTCCATCTCAGCGAGGCGTCCATCTTGAGCTTATCCTTGTTCTCGTAGTTGTAGTTCAGACCCAGCATCTTCGAGGCGTTGAGTCCCTGCTTGTTGAATCCCCATCCGCCAGGGCCTCCACCTCCGGGGAATCCCATGTCGTTGGTGTTGTTGGCTGATGCGAACATCATGAGTCGGTTGCGGTCGTTGAAATAAGCCGCCATTCCTCGTTCGCTGTATCGTTGCTTGGTGCCCATGCTGAGGTCCATATTGGCGATGAGTCCCTTGTTCATGCCTCTCTTGACGCCGAAATCGAGCACGGTTTCCTCTTCTCCGTCGTCGATGCCCGTCACCTTAGCCAGGTCGCTCTTCTCGTCGTAGGCCTTGATCTTGTCGATGATGCTGGTGGGCAGGTTCTTCAGGGCCGTCTTGGTATCGCCGGTCATGAACTCCTTGCCGTCTACGAGGATCTTCTTTACTTCCTTTCCGTTGATTTTGATGCTTCCGTCATCGCTCACCTCAGCACCAGGCAGGCGCTTCACGAGCTCTTCGATGGTGGAGCCTTCGGGTGTGCGATAAGCCGCAGAGTTGTACACGAAGGTGTCTTCCTTGAGCACCACTTTCTTGGCCATGGCCGTGACGGTGGCGGCCTTGAGCATGATGGCCTCTGCGTTGATGTTTATCTTGCCCATGGCGAGGTCTTTGCCCTGGGTCATCATGATGCGCCTTACGGTGGGCTTGTATCCTACGCTGGTTATCTTGAGCAGATAATTGCCGTCTTCGGGAGCCTGAAGGCTGAAGAGTCCATTCTCGTCGCTGATGGCGCCTGAGATATAGGTGCTGTCCGCGCGTAGCAGTTGTACGGTCGATGCCTCGACAGGGTCGTTGGTTCCCTTGTCGATAATGGCACCCGTGATGAGGTGTTGCTGTGCCTGCATCATCATGGCGATGAATAGCAGGAGCAGGGTGAGTACTGATTTTCTCATTTCTGTATTTTATAGTTTTTTTTGTTCACTTGATAGCTTAGACGCATCCTTTGTGATAAGGTTTAGTCTAAAATGTGTGAAAAGAATGCTAAAAGTGTGTTCTTTTGCATCAAAATGCAGAAAAATACGTACCTTTGCACGCAAGAATTACATTATTTATAATATATTGATAAATTTATTTTATGAGTCAGAGAGTCATCATTTCTACCAATCTCGAAAGTGAGATAGCCGGAGCCTTGGCAGAGTGCGAGCACGACAAGATTTTTGTGCTTACCGACGAAACCACAGTTGTCAAGTGCTGGCCTGTTGTGAAAAATTATTTCTCGCTCAAGGATGCGAAGGTCATTACCATTGGTGCCACCGATACGCACAAAGACCTCGACACGATGGTACACGTATGGAAGTCGTTGGGCGAGGGCGGTGCATCGCGCCATTCGTGCATGATAAACCTGGGTGGTGGAATGGTTACCGACTTGGGTGGCTTTGCCGCAGCAACTTTCAAGCGTGGCATCAACTTCATCAACATCCCCACTACGCTCCTCTCGATGGTGGATGCTTCGGTGGGAGGAAAGACGGGCATCAACTTCGGTGGACTGAAGAATGAGATAGGCGTGTTCTGCGACTCCAAGTTTGTCATTCTCGATACTGAGTTCCTGCGCACGCTCGATGCCGAGAACATCTGTTCGGGCTATGCCGAGATGCTGAAGCATGGTTTGATTTCGGACGAAAAGATGTGGGCGGAGTTGGTTGGCTTCGACTTGGCTCATCCCGACTTGCAGCAGTTGCAACGCATGGTGGGCGATAGCGTGGCGGTAAAGGAGCGCATCGTAGAGCAGGATCCTCATGAGCACAGCATCCGCAAGGCGCTCAACTTGGGACATACTTTCGGTCATGCCTTTGAAAGCTGGGCACTGAAACGCAAGCCTGTTCTGCACGGCTATGCTGTGGCGTTCGGTCTGATTCCGGAACTCTATCTGAGTGTGATGAAGACAGGATTCCCAACGGAGAAGATGCGACAGACGGTGAACTTCATCAAGGAGTACTATGGCTCGCTTCCTATCACCTGCGATGACTACGACGAACTGATAGAACTGATGCGCCATGACAAGAAAAATCAGGATGGCATCATCAACTTTACCTTGTTGGGTGGAATCGGTGATATTCGCATCAACCAAAGTGCCACCATCGACGAAATCAAAGAGGCTTTCGACTTCTTCCGTGAAGGATAAAGCCCAAGCGTTATAAAAGCACAATAAGTTTTGAGCTTTGAATATTGAGCATTATGAGAGTTATTTGTTTTCTCATAATGATTCAATGTTCAAAGCTCAATTTTTTTATGCGTAATGCTCAAGCTCATGTCTTAAGGCGTAAAAAATCAAAATTTTTCACGCCTTGGCTTGACAAATTTATTTGTTGCCGTACATGTTCTCGTAATATTTCTGATAGTCGCCAGAGGTTACATTGTCCATCCATTCCTGGTTGTCGAGATACCATTTCACGGTTTTCTCGATGCCCTCTTCGAACTGCAGACTTGGTTCCCAACCCAATTCGCGCTGCAATTTGCGTGAATCGATGGCGTAACGCATATCGTGGCCCTTGCGGTCGGTGACGTAAGTGATGAGGTCGAGGTCTTCGCCCTCCTTGCGACCGAGAAGACGGTCTACGGTCTTGATAACCACCTTGATGATGTCAATGTTTTTCCACTCGTTGAAACCTCCGATGTTATAGGTCTCAGCCACCTTTCCTTCGTGGAAGATGACATCGATGGCACGGGCATGGTCTACCACGTAGAGCCAGTCGCGCACGTTCTCACCCTTGCCATAGACGGGCAGAGGCTTGCGATGGCGTATGTTGTTGATGAAGAGAGGGATGAGCTTCTCTGGGAACTGGTAAGGACCATAGTTGTTGGAGCAGTTGGTCACGATGGTAGGCATGCCGTAAGTATCGTGGAAAGCACGTACAAAGTGGTCGCTGCTGGCCTTGGAAGCCGAGTAGGGAGAATGGGGATTGTACTTGGTGGTTTCTACGAAGAACTCCTCGCCATAAGCCTCGTGGTTCTTGCCACTTGATGCCTTGGTGGAGAATGGTGCTGCCACGCCCTCGGGATGTGTCATCTGCAAGGCGCCATACACCTCGTCGGTAGAAATGTGGTAGAAGCGCTTGCCCTCATAGCCTTCGGGCAGACTCTCCCAGTAGGTCTTTGCTGCCTGCAGAAGCGAGAGTGTTCCCATCACGTTGGTCTGTGCAAAGGTGAATGGATCCTTGATAGAGCGGTCTACGTGGCTTTCTGCAGCCAGATGGATAATGCCGTCTACCTGATAGTCGTTCATCAACTTGAGCATCAGCTCGAAGTCGCAGATGTCGCCCTTCACAAAGGTGTAGTTGGGCTTGTCCTCGATGTCCTTGAGGTTGGCCAGATTGCCTGCATAAGTCAGCTTGTCGAGGTTGATGATGTGATACTCGGGATATTTGTTCACGAACAGACGGACAACGTGTGAGCCGATAAATCCAGCGCCGCCTGTGATGATGATGGTTCGCTTCATTATATTTATTATTTAAAATGTTACTTAAGGAGGTTTGCAATGCACTGTTGTAACGAGTCAATCCAGTAGGGCACTTTCACGCCGAAGGTTTCCTTGATGGTTCGCTTGTCGAGCACGGAGTAGGCAGGACGGGCCACTGGCGAAGGATATTCCGAGCTGTAGCAGGGCTGTATGTCGCACTGTGTGTGTCCGGCTATGCGGGCTATCATCTGTGTGAAGTCGTACCAGGAGCACACTCCCTCGTTAGAGAAATGATAGATGCCGGTGTATTTGCTCTTGTCGTCGGCCGACTTTATCTTGTCTATGACAGTGAGGATGGCGTTGGCCAGGTCGAGAGCATAGGTAGGAGTTCCGCACTGGTCGAACACTACCTTCAACTGTGGCTTTGTGGCAGTGAGGTTGAGCATTGTCTTGCAGAAGTTCTTGCCAAACTCAGAGTAGAGCCATGCGGTGCGGATGATGACATACTGGCAACCGCTTGCCATGATTTTCTGTTCGCCGTGAAGCTTGGTTGTACCATATACGCCTGTAGGAGTTCCCTTCTGCTGGGGTCCGCAAGGTACATTGTATGGTTCCTTGCCAAAGACGTAGTCGGTGGAAATCTGCACGAGCAGTCCGCCTGTCTCCTTCATTGCCAAGGCAAGGTTCTCTGGAGCATCGGCATTCAGTTTCTCTGCAAGTGCTGCCAACTTCTCGTCGTTTTCGCAGGCATCCACATTGGTCCATGCCGCACAGTTGATGATGGCGTCTATGTGGTTCTCGCTCACCATCTTGCGTATGGCGTCCATGTCTGTAATGTCGAGGTATGTGGTTTCCACGCCTTCCACCTGGTTCACGTCGGTGAAGAGATAGTGGTCTGTGGTGTTCTTGCTCACGATTCTCATCTCGTTGCCGAGCTGTCCGTTGGCTCCTGTCACTAATATATTCATTTCCTTTTTTTGTTTTGTTGTTGTTTTTTGCTCTGCAAAAATACTACTTTCTGTTGATACAGCCAAGACTTCATTGCTAAAGTTTACTAATGCTCTCTAAATGAGCTATAAAAACAGAGCCCCCGCAGACTTTCCTTGATGTGGGGAAGAGTC
>ULNV01007524.1_pt1 | contig 11065 bp, 6 predicted proteins | sample 1952011 | NCBI WGS metagenome assembly ULNV01 (sample SAMEA4835586, study PRJEB28245) | human gut metagenome | biome: gut microbiome; material: fecal sample | place: Denmark | collected 2008
CTTGCGGCTTGATTTGGCGCCACTTCGGCACCTGTTTAATAACCAAGCTCCATCCAGAGCTTGATATTGAACAAGTTAAGAGCTTGTGGCAGAGTGTCGATGAGGCAATCTGTCGTCCTGTAGACTTACAGGACAATGGTCAAGGCACCTTCAAAGTTGATGGTGCTGAGGCACAGGCTCTAACCGTCAGCATGATGGTAGCAGCCTTCAACCAGCAGGATATTTATTCTCCTGCTCAAGACGAAGCTTTTATGAGGGTTGTTGAAATCCTCAAAGAGTACATCTTGAACTTCTTAAGATCTGAGGCTAACAAGCTTCAGCTCTTGAAGGAGGCTGAAGAAGCTGTAAAGGCACAGCTCGGTAGCAGAGTACTTGTTCTTGACAAGTTTCTGCCTTACCGTGAGGCGGTGCTAAAGGCTAATGCCGAGGGAGGACAGTTTGATTTGGTTACATATCCCGCTAATGGGCAATGGAACATTCAGACTGTTCCGGTCGATGACTCTACTGAGAACTTTTATTCTCAGAGGGTATCACTCCCTCAGAGACTTTGGGGGTTAACAGGCCCTGATGCCTCTAAGGAGAGTCTTGGAGGCTCAGCATTGGTATTCTGTCATAAGACAGGATTCCTTGCTGCCGTAAAGGCTGATACAGCTGAGGCTGCCCGCAAGGCAGCTGAGGCTGTAATAGCTGAGGCTCAGGCTAAAGCCTAATAAAAAGCCGTCTGTACATTATGTATAGGCGGCTTTAATTGTTTTTGTATGTCTCGATATTACTTTATCTAAATAACGTTCCCTTCCTGAAATCTTACTTCTTTACAAGCTCCCCAGAACTGTTTACAAGGTTAATTACGTCCTGCTTGACTCTTTGAGTTTTAGTGGTCGTAATTTCAAGTTCGGTTAAAGCTTCATTTCCATACTGTTTAACATAGCTTAGTGTTTCCTCAGGAAAGATGATCACAGCTAAAGCAAACAGAAAGACAGCCAGTGCAATCAGTCTGAACATTAGTATTTACCTCTAATTTTCTTTTCAAATGGTTTGCCGTTCTTATCTAAAGTACCTTTACAGTTAGGGTAGTTAGTACATGACCAGAAAGGAGTAATAGCCTTACCTTCTTTAGATTTCTTAATAAGACGCATCTTACCGCCACATGATGGACACTTAGGTGTATCAATAACAGGTTTACCGTTTAGATCTTCAATAATCTTCTTACATGAAGAGCAGGACCAGAAGTAACCAAATTTACCTTTGTGTCTGAATATAAAATTACCGCAGTCAGGGCATTTTTCAGGCATCTGAGGTTTACCGTGAACATCATTTAAGAACATGCCACACTGCTCATTCTGACATTTCCAGAACAGACCAAACTTCGACTTTCCCGGCTTCATAGGTGATCCGCACTGAGGACACTTAGGAGCAGTTTCTGCGTTAAATAAAGGTAAAGGTTTGCGGTTATTCTCTTTATATATCTGTTTGCACTGTTCATTGGTACAGATAAAGAACAGTCCATACTTACCTTTGAGAAGTTTAAGAGGGAATTTGCATTTCTCACAGTAATAAACAGGCTCTGTAGATTTCTTGGCAGTTACAATCTTACGAATGTAGTCTATAGCCTCCTGAGTTTTGCAACGTGAGAACACATCTTGAAGCCAGAGGACAATGTTACGTTCAAACTCTTCAGGAGAGTCACCGTTTCTGACAATATTATCAAGTCCAAGCTCCCACAAAGCAGTCATAGAAGGGGACTTAATATCATCAGGAAGGATAGACATGGTCTTGAAAGCTTTTTCTGTAGCTTCAAAATGATCTTTAACTACGTTAACCCAACCGTATTTCTTCAGGTTTTCGATAATTGATGGTTGTGTAGCAGCAGTACCCAGTCTTAATTCCTGCTCTAAATCATCGTGTTCAACATCAACGAACTTTTCGATAGCATTCATGGTATCTACAAGAGATGCTTCATCATAATGTTTAGGGGCTCGTGTGCGCTTTGTTAAAAGATTAGAGTTCTGCACATAGCCTCGTTCACCAGTATTAACATTAGGTAGCAGACTTAAATCTTGTGCTGTATCTGAAGATGAGGATTTCTGTACAGCATCATCAATTTCTCCAGAATGGAACAGCACACGATAACCTGACTTAGTTAAAGTCTTACCACGAGCTATGAACTCATAATCCCCACACTTTGCCTTAATAGTTAAAACATCATATTGTGCAGGAGCATAGAACTGAGCAATATAATGAAGTCTGATGATGTTATAGAGCTTCATTTCATCTGCTGTAAGCACAGAGACATTCTGTTCACCTAATGAAGGTACAATGGCGTTATGAGCATGACCACTCATTTTCTTGTCATTAAAAGCACGAGGCTTCTTGTTTAAATCGCAACCACGAATAACGTTGGCAATATTAGGATCGGCAGAGAGTTTTGCTAAAATTTGTGATGCTTCAGCAAACTGCGATTCAGGCAAGAACTGACAGTCAGTACGAGGATAAGTAGTGATCTTCTTTTCGTACATAGACTGAGTTAAAGCTAAGGTCTTTTCTGTAGTAAAGCCAAAGTGTCTGAAAGCATAAGCCTGTAACTTTGCCTGAGAGAACAGCATAGGAGGATTTTCAGAGCTTACAGTACGCTCAACAGAGCTGATATCAATAGCCTGGCTCTTAATTGCTTCAACAACAGCTAATGCTGCTTTTTGATCAAGTACATGACCATCAGGATCTAAAAGTGATTTATCAGGGACCCATTTACCTTTAAAAGAACCATTCTGTACAGATATATCAGCTTCAACTTCGTAAAAGTCACGAGGTTTGAAGTTGCGAATAGTTTCATCACGCTGGCAAATCAGGTTTATGGTAGGAGTAATGACACGACCTATGTTAATCACCTCTCCACAGTCAGCTAAACAGCTAAATAGACGTGTCAGGTTAATACCTACGATCCAATCACTGTGAGAGCGGGCAACGGCACTGTAATACAAGCTGATTGACTCATCAAAATCAACCATTTCATCTAATGCACGCTTAATTGACTCATGATCCAGCGCTTTTAGCTTGATACGTTTTATAGAGCCAGAAAAAACGCAGTAATTTAAGATATTCTTAGCAATAAGCTGGCCTTCACGATCATAGTCAGAGCAGACCACAACTTCATCTGAGTCTAAGATTAAATCTGAAACAATTTTAAGCTGCTTGCGAACTCGGTCTATTGGAAGCCACTGAAATTCTGTAGGCAGGATTGGTAGTGACTCTACATTCCACTTTTTTAAAGCAGGATCATAGTAATCAGGCTCTGCTAAAGCAAAGAGGTGACCTGATCCCCATGTGACCACATCACCGTCTGATAAACGAATACAACCTTTGTCAGTAGTAAAATTGCTGTCAATTACTCTTGCCAAATCATATCCTTGGGATTCCTTTTCTGCAAGATATACTCTCATTGAAACACCCCCGCTAGTTATAACTCAGCATCATCAATTCTTAGTTCGTCTTCAAGAGCAGACAGACCTACAACTTCAGACTTCTTTGCAGTAGGAGCTTCGGTTACACTCTTAGTTGTGACAACTTTCTCAACAGAGCGGGTATTTAGAGAATCCCTGATTTCAGGTTTTATTGGAGTTGAAGGGTTAGTTGTCACAGTTGCATTTGACATAGACATACTCTGTGTCTGAGTAGGTGCCTTTGATGCGACCCTTCCCTGTAATTCGTTTGGAATGTATTCTTTTGGGGCACGTTGTAGCTGTACCTCCTTAATCTCTTTTAGATTTAGATTAGTTTCTCTTAATCTTGGCTGAGGAGTTGCTACTACTTCAGGCTCTGAAAGATTAGCTGGATACAGAGAAACATTTCCCTGAGACTGAGTTACAGTGTTAGAAGTATCAGAATTTAGAAGAGGCTCTTCGATTACAGTAACAGATGCTGTTCCCTTTAATGGTTCAAAACCGTGTTTTGCCATTACGCTGTCAGCTGGTAAAGAACATCTCCCAACAAGTTCATTAGGGAACTTATTACGGTTCTTCTTCACAAAGATCCAGTCTAAGCGGTCCATGTTTTTACCGCTGTTACATAATCTCTGCCAACGACCGTAGTGGTAATAAGAGTAATCTGATACGGTACCGTTAGGTTTGAAGTATCTGGTAATATCAGAGTCACCGAATAAAGCCCCTTTATTTAAAGAAGAACCATTACCGTTACCTGCTACAAGACCGCTTTCACTGGTATAGCGATCATTTAAATCATATTTAACATTGTCAGGGTAACTGTCTGAAGAGTATTTTGAAGTGTTGTAAAGTGTATGTTTAAATCCGCCTTTTTCAATAGCTGCTGAACGTCTTACATCAAGGTAGTAATTCTCTGTAGATTCTCTTGTAACTCTTCTGTTTTTGTCTACAGCAATCACTGTGTTTTCTAAATCTCTTACCTGCTGTCTTAAAGCTTCAACTTCTGCCTCGGAGGTACAGCCTGTTAAAGACATAGTACCGATCACAGACATTACAGATACTGCAACAGCAGCATATTTCAATTTTTTCATTTAAAAATTCCTAAAAGATAAATAAAAAGATATTTACCTTTATAAGGATTTATCGCTTTCTTTTGGCTTGTCTATGGGGTAAAGATTGCTTGTTTCAAACAAAGATAACCCCATTTTAATTAAAAGACACTTTCTCCTTACTGTAAGTTATTAGAAAATTTTAATAAGGAAAATTTTCTTCACATGTGGAACCTATTTAAGAAAGAAAAAGAAGAAGTAAAGGCGCAGGAACTACAGTCCAAGACAAAGACAGAGCCTGAAAAGATTTTTACAACAATAGACGCAGAAGGTCTATATGTATATTCACCTGAAGATATGATTAATTCAGATGAATTTAAGCCTCTTGTAGATAAAATTTCGATTGCTATGGGAGGTGAAAACAAGATCTTCGAGCGATATTTAAAACCTTCGATTTTACAGGTAGCACTTTACGCTCAAAAAATACCTGCATCAGAAAGTGTTGATGGGAGACCTAGCAATATCTTCGGACATCACATGTCTGAGGGCGGTTTACTCCTGCACAGCTTGGAAACCATGTATTTTGCTCTAAATGATTCTCGTCTTGCTTTCTTTAATAAAGGCGTTACACCATCACAGAGAGCACAGCATTTAATTTCAGCCCGTGTTGCCTGCGGACTGGCAGGTCTCTTACATGACATAGGTAAGATTAACGATCCTATTATTGTTACCTACAAAGAAGAGAACGGAGTTAAAAAAGAGTATCGCTGGAAATGCGTTGAACCTATTTCTGAGTTTTTAGCAAGAGTACATAATCTTGATGTAAGTAAGGTTTTCAAAAACAAAGAAAACAAAGATCCTCCAACTTACATTATTAAAGGATGGAAGAAAGGTCGTTCTGACAAACACATGTTTATAGGTCCTTTCCTCATGAGAAACTTTCTGTCAAAGGCCACAATGAAACTCATATCTCAGGGAGATGACAACCTGTTAACAGACTTTATGACCTGTATTGACTGGGATGTATTAAGTGGAGAGTACACACAGGCCAGGATCAATGCGATCTACAGGATCATGAATGGTGCTGATAAGACATCATCAACCCGTGATCGTAAGGCATTATCCAACACTAACAGTATTCCTTTAGAGGCAACAACTGATACCCGCAACAAGATCATAGATGCCTTTCAGTATTTAACTGACAGTGCAGAAGTTGCAGTAAATCAGAGTGCAAACTGCTACATTTATTCTCATGCCACACCTAATAAGAGTCCTACAGCACCTCAGTTCGTACTGTTAATTCGCTGTGATGAACCTGCTTTTGGAATGTTCTGTAAAGTCTTTGCTAAAGCCTCAGAGTTCGCCAAAACCGATGTCTTACAGGAGCATGAGCCTAACTTTAAGAACTTTATTGAACTGTTAAAACAGTGTGACATGTTGCTGCCTGCTCCTACTGCTGACGGTAAGTTTACAGTAGTTCGTAATACCGAAGTGTTTAAGGCTATCTGTATCAGGAACTGGAATAATGTCATCAGACCTAACGGCAGACTTTACAGAGCACAGGAAAAAGATTTTCTTGAGCTTAAATTAAAGTTTGGCGACGGTGTAGAACCTGAGATTAAGTCAAAAAAGAATACTTCAAATACTGAGCCTGATTTAAAGAGTGATCTTACAGAAAACCAAGCTAAAGACTCAAAAACTACCAAAAAAACTGTTGATACTTTAGCAGAAAAGCAGACTGCAACAGCAGTTGTCAAAGAGCATAAAACTGTAATTCCACTAAATGGAAATTCAGTTTCTTCTGTAACTGAGAACTCTGAAAAAACTGTTTTGTCTGAAGCTAAGAAAGCTGTTACAGGTGTTGCAGAGATTGCAGATATTCCAACAGATGAAAATGAACATGAGCCAACAGATGCAGAACTGTTAGAGGATGCTCAAGAGGTTACTGAAGAAGAGAATATTCCAAAAGCACCATCTGCCTTTAATTCTACTAAATCTTTTGTTCCAGTCTTAAATAAGAAGACTTCAACAGCAGAACAGAAGAGTACTCCTGAAGTTACAGTTAAAGAGCCTGAAAAGGTATCTAAAGTTGACTCTATTATCGCTGATAAAGTAAATCTCATAAAAGAGACTGCTGAATTAGATGTAAATCCGGCAACTTTGGTAAATTCAGTAACTAAAAAGGCTTTTGAGCCTACTGTTCCTTTAAATGCTATTACTGACGATCAGAAAACTCAAATTATCGAAGAGGATATCGAAAAGAACCGACCACAGGTTTACGAAGAAGATCCGATTAGAAACTTCGATAAAGCTATTCATGATGAAAAAGAGCGTCAGAAGATAGTCATGAATGAGCAACGCAAAAATGCGATGCGCAATAAGGACTTTCCAACTACAGAGCCTGATACTTTATACAGCAATCCTGACGAACCTTGGTTTGAAGGGATCAAGACTAAAGCTGTAATGGCTATTAAAGACTTATGTAATCGTATTGAGCAGAAAGATCCTAAAGTTGCTAAAACATTCTCTTTACAGATTTGTAACCGTCTGCATGGTAAATTCTCTTACATTGACTTCGTGACTGTAGATAATCACTACTGTTACGCAGTGTTCTTATGGAACGATGAAATTAAGAAAGACGCTAATGCAGTTCAGTTAATCAAGAGTTTCCAGAAAAATGACCTGTTCCCAACTCCATATAACGAGATTGAAACTAACACCATGGAGATTTTCTACTTTGGTCATATACAGATGATTAGAGCAGTCACCAAGATCTTCTTTTTAGCTGACTTTACACCTTTAAAGGTAAACTGCCGAGAGCACCCTTATGAAAAGATCTACCACAAGCCAGTAACAGGAACAGCTTTAATTGAGTTCTTAAAGCACCGCATTATTGCTCTTGACCGTGAAGAGAACTTCTACGGATACAAGTGCAGGGGATATGCGCATGAAGCTTTAGGCAGACGCATCAACAAAGCTGTATTAAAAGCCTGCTATACAGAGTATGCAGACAATTCAACTGGTTTTACCCGTATGGCAAAAATGCTGACTCTTACCAAACAAATTACACCTCCATATATGATCATTGACGGTGATGATCTTGTCGTAGGTTACAAGAAACCGTTACGAAAAGAAGACGTTGATGCCATGAAGGAAGAGGAAAAGAAGAAGCAGGAAGCAACGGACTTTGCTATGCCTTTTGCACCTTTTGCCTTTCCAGGAATGGGAGGTTAATAATGCTTAATTTTGGTTACGAGCCTTATCGATTTGAGCTTTTATACAGACCTCTGTATGAATATAGAATTGCTTTTGTCTGGTTAATGTGTGGCATGATCACATACATGAATGTAGGTGTATTTGCATCTCTTTCTTATCAGATGAGAATTATGCAAGCTTCTGTATCATTCTTTATCTGTTTTGTCTTTTTAGTTAAAGGCTACAGAGTCTACAAAATTCAGAACAGACTTTATGGTGCGCCATTAGAGTTTATAAGGCTTGATAAAATTATTGATAAGACCAAGAAATACATCGCTAAAGACGAGTTCTACTTAGGTGAAGGTTACGACTGGACACCTGAGCAGACACAGCGTGCCTATGAAATGTTAAAGCTTAACTGGGCAGAAATTTCTAAAGCAGAAAGACTGTGGGGAGCTGACAGAAGATTACAGCGAGCCATCAAAGAGTTTAAGAAAGAATATAAGGCACATAAAGCAAGCAATCCTAATCAGAAAATTTACAAAAGGCTTGATTTTATCGGGGCTACAATCTTAAAGTGTGCATTTCATTTCTTTAAATCGCTGCCATTAAGAACAGAAATCGGTCAGCGCTGGATACATGGTCTGTCAAGTAAGACTACACCTATCTCCATTCCTGCTTCATGGCTTAATGGCCATTTACTCATCTTAGGAACTACAGGTTCAGGAAAGACACGTTTTGCAGATTTAATGATCACTCAGTGCATTATGCGTGGTGAGTCTTTAATTATTATTGATCCTAAGGGCGACAAAGAAATGAAAGACAATGCCAAGCGTGCCTGTGACACCTATCGCAAGTACTGTATTGAACATGGAGTAGAAGATCCTGGCGAAAGATTTTTCTTCTTCCACCCAGCATTTCCTGAAGACTCTGTAAGATTGAACTTACTTGCAAACTCAGCCCGTGATACTGATATTACCACTCGTATTACCAATCTGATCCCCTCTCAGAGTGGTCTTGATCCATTTACAGCATTCGGTTGGTTATCCATCAACGCCATTGTACAGGCACTTTTATATATTGGTGAAACACCAACCATAAGCTCAATTAAAGTCCATCTGCAAGACTCAATGGAGAATCTGTGTTCTAAAGCTTTGGACTCATTCTGCCGTTCTGCTGATCAGCATGAAAAAGATGAGAAAGGCGAATTATCCCACCCAAGTTATGACGATCTGTTTAATCAGGAAGTTCGCAAGATGAAAGTTCCACCTTCTGCTTCAGTACAGACAGATATCAAGTGTCTAATCTATTCAACACAGTACATGACAGCACCGGGTGCAGGTAACATCAGTTCCCTTGTAAAGTTGAGAAATCACCCAAGAGAACATTTCTCTAAGATGATTAATAATATGCTGCCATTACTCGATATGTTAACTGTAGGTACTTTAGGAACCATGCTTTCAATGTCTCCCGGTGATGACTTGGATATGAAGCGAGAGACCATTAACACCATGGATATTTTGGACAGAAAGGGTGTTTTATACATTGGTCTGGACTCTTTATCAGACAAGATGGTAGGTACAGCTATTGGTTCATTAGCACTATCAGACATAGCGGCATCAGCAGGTGCTATTTACAACTACAGAGATCATAAAAATCCAGTCAACATTTTCGTTGATGAGGCCTCCGAGTGCGTAAATGACTCATTTATTCAGATTTTGAATAAAAGTCGTGGTGCAGGTTTCCGTTTAATGGTAGCTACACAGACAATTTCCGATTTCGTTGCAGCCTTAGGCTCTGACGCAAAAGAAGAAATGGTTTTAGGAAACATCAACAACGTGCTTGCGTTACGTACTAAAAACAAAACTTCACAGCAGTGGCTATCTGAGGATATTCCTGAGACAGCGATTAAAACACTTACCAGAACTCAGGGTATCAACGCATTGTCAACAATGCCATTGTTCCATGGAGCGACTCAGTCTGAGCAGTTAAAAGAGACTACAGCACCGCTGTTAGCCCCTCAGATATTCGGACTGTTACCAAATCTTGAGTATATTGGTATTTTCGCTGGTGGTCACATAGTAAAAGGAAAATTGCCAATCATCATAGGCTCAGACGAAGCTAATAAAAAGAAAGAGCAGTATCAGTTATCAGATGAATACGAGGTTAGGGGAGAGCTTGACGACTCTGACAACGATTTAGACTGATGAATACAATAAATAATTAATTAAAAGGATCACTTTATGAAGGATAATTACGAATTTTCACAGGATCAGCTTGATTTCGACGAACGTTTAATCTCAGAGTTAAGGCATTCATTTAAGCGCATTAACTCCAAGAGAATTGAAAGACTGAATAATCTTCTGTCGGAGAATATTTTTACCACACTTGCTATTAGAAAAATCGTCCTGCTTCTATCAGAAAACGTGCGTTCAAGTGAAGACAAATTGCCAGTAAGTCATCACATTATCTTTAATGCCTTGAACAAAATGGGAACTGTTTCAATAAAGATCGATAACAGAAGTAATCTGTTACAGTTTGTATCAAATCTCATTGAAGAGGTTATAGACAACTTCTCCATTTCATTTAAGGTAAGAGAAAAAAACTGGGATATTGAAGAGGCAGTTAAAAAACGTGATCTGCTCTTTAAATATACCTTACAGCCAAATGAAGAAGTAAAAATCAATCAGTACAGAATTAAAGAAGTCTGTGAGTTTAAAAAGAACTTACTGCATTATCTTCTACCTGCATCAGTATTAACAAATTTTGATGCAACTGAAATTACTTCATTTCTTAATAAGAAGCATGATATGAGCTCTGAATTTTCAGAACCATTCTTTACTTTTGTAAGAGAGTAAAACCAAAGGAGAAATGTATGGCTGTGAAGAGTGGCGGAGGAAGCTGGTACAGATACTGTACTATATTCTTCTTTCTTGAAATTCTTTTTCTGATTGCGTTTTCAAGTCCAAGATATATATCAAAGGTTATTGCCTATGAAGGTATCAAAATTGAAGACTCGCTAGGCACAAACACCTTAAGAGAGCTTGATAAGAGAACTTCACAATGGTTTAACACCTCTCTTATTGAAAGTGGAGCCTATGCAGAAATATGGCACATGCTGATCCCAAATGAATATGAAAGAAAGAAATCAGGCTCATTAAACAATCTTGGTAATGGACTTTTCAGATGGGTAGATGACAGACTCACAGTGTGCATGTTCCTAATCTTTCAGTTTTTTGAAAGGTTACATCTAATGCTCATGTGGTTACCGTCATCGGCACTGGTTTTTGCAGCTGCTGGCTATACAGGTTTTGAATTACGAAGACTTAAGCAGGGTGACTTTGCTTATGCGTCTTCTGTAAGACACAGAACGGCTGCTAAAGT
>ULNV01006484.1_pt1 | contig 10955 bp, 9 predicted proteins | sample 1952011 | NCBI WGS metagenome assembly ULNV01 (sample SAMEA4835586, study PRJEB28245) | human gut metagenome | biome: gut microbiome; material: fecal sample | place: Denmark | collected 2008
CCAAAGAGGAACTATCCAAAGTGGACAGGGAGTTGGAGGAGATTGTGGGGGATGTGCCACTCCAATATAGAGGAGTGAAAAGATAACGCCTCCAATTGATTCAACAGCCATTCCCTTTATGGACTACCATGTGATAATCTTGTCCACGATTTCCTGTTGTTCCGTACTACTGCGTCTCAGATAGATACGAGTTGTTTCAATACTCTCGTGTCCCATCAAATCGGCAAGGAGAGAAATGTCATTGAACTTCTCCAAGAAATTCTTGGCGAAGCGATGACGGAAGGAATGTGGATATACCACTTTCTCGTTAAGCCCATATTTTACGGCATAGTTTTTCAACTGCTGTGATATGCCTCTGGTAGTGATACGCTGTCCGAAACGGTTCAAGAACAAATATCCTATCGTACGTTTCAAGCCTTTAAGCCATTCCGCAGTTTCTTCTCGTAGCGTCTTTGGGATATAGATACGGCGTATCTTGCCGCCTTTGGTATAGATGTCATAATATCCCACTTGTACATGTTCCACCTTTATCTGTACAAGCTCACTGACACGAGCTCCTGTTGCCGCCAAGAAACGCACCACGAAGTACCACTCCTTGTTCTCTTCCTGCTTTAGTTTCTTTTTCAGGAAGAGGTAATCTGCATTGCTGATGACATTTTCCAAATAGGTGCGTTGCTGCACCTTCACCGATTTCAGGCGGAGCTTTGACTTCCCCATAAAGTCGAGGTACTTGTTGATGGCCTGAATACGCAAGTTCACCGTCTTGGGTTTGTACGTTTCAATCAAGAAGGTCTTATAGACCAACAAGTTCTTTTTGTTCAGCTCCTTGAACTTTGAGTTGAATTCCCTAACGGCATACAGGTATGCCGTAATCGTGTTCTGCGCCATATTTGCCTGACGCAAGACGTTTTCAAATGTGTTTTCTGTCATATTTATATTGTATTATTGGGCGACATTGCCCTCTATACAATATATTTGAGCAATTTCTATGAGTTCCTATTATGAGAAGTTCCTCGCCACAGGGGAGGTGAAGTGCATAGATGAGGAGATACCGTTTGAGATACCGGAGGGGTGGGAATGGACACGAATTGGTAACATATTCAATCATACAAGTGGTAAACAGCAAAGTAGCAGCAACAGAACTGGTGGAACACCACAAAAGTTCATTACAACATCTAATCTCTATTGGGGATATTTTCTTCTTAACAATGTAAAAGTAATGAATTTTACAGAAGAAGAGATTAAAACCTGTTCAGCAACAAAAGGTGATTTACTTGTTTGTGAAGGTGGTGCAGGTTACGGCCGTTCTGCCATTTGGAATGAAGATTTCGATATTTGTCTTCAAAATCATGTTCACAGATTGAGGCCACTTATTGACGGCACTTGTGAATATGTGTATTACTTCATTTACTTACAAAAGGAAAGTAATAGTCTTGCATCTGTAGGAACTGCCATGCCTGGACTCTCAGCCAATAGGCTTAAAAGTTTGTTGATTCCACTACCTCCTATAGCAGAACAGAAGAGAATTACAAATATTCTATCAGAGGTCTTTCCTATGGTTGAGAAGTATGAACTAACACAAGAAAAACAAAATCTTCTAAACTCATCTCTCAATGATGCTATCAAAAAAAGCATTTTACAAGAAGCCATCCAAGGCAAACTTGTGCCTCAGATAGAGTCGGAAGGTACAGCGAAAGAACTGCTTGAACAGATACGACAGGAGAAGCAGAAACTCGTGAAAGAAGGTAGGCTTAAAAAGTCCGCTTTGTCTGATTCTGTAATCTACAAAGGTGACGATAACAAGTATTATGAGAGGATAAACGAGGAAGTCGTTGAGATAGAGCTACCTTATGATTATCCAGATAGCTGGTGCGTAGTACGATTAAAGGATGTTTGCCAACTCATAGATGGAGTGAAGATGACAGGGAAAGGAGTCTGTCTTGACGCAAAACATCTTCGCGGTAAATCGTTACCAACATACCTTGATAAAGGGAGATTCGTGTGTGAAAACGACAGCATTATCCTTGTGGATGGCGAAAATTCAGGTGAAGTATTTACTGTGCCAGAAGACGGATATATGGGAAGTACTTTCAAGCAGTTATGGCTAAGCACGGCAATGTACAAGCCTTATTTGTTGGCTTTTATCCTTTTCTACAAGGAGGCTCTACGTAATTCAAAAAGAGGTGCGGCTATACCACACCTCAATAAGGAATTATTCTACAATCTCCCAATAGGAATACCGCCCTATAAAGAACAAAAACGAATAGCACAACGAATTAACGCATTATTTCAGTTGCTCAAATAGTCTTTCTATTTGGGCAACTATGCGTTGCTGCTCTTGTAAGGGAGGCAAAGGGTATAGGTAATTTTCAATATGGCCGTTGTTTATGGATGGTGAATTATCACCCTTCATAAACGTATTCAGCCCATCAACGACATAGTTAGATAGCATCATATAAAACAAGAACTTATGGAAATATCCTATTCCAGGCGTAATCACATAAAAGCCTGTGCTTGCTATTGCGTTATTGTAAGCATCATCGACCAATGCAATATTTCTCAGATAAGGACGCACCATAGAAAAGAGAATGTCATTTTGGTGAAGTTTCCTTGTTGCTCTACTTGGAGCTTTATCTATACTAATTTTCTTCGGATTGTCTATGATGTTCAATTTGTTATTCACTGCATCTACGTCAATATAAGTAAAATCGGAGATGGGCTTTGTTGATTCCATTGGCACAAATACGGTTTTACCTCTTGTCCAGATCCAGGAATCCGGCAAATCAAAAGGTATTTCCTCTGTTATATCTTTACACTGTTTGCCTACCTGCTCATAATACTTGTTACTTCCTTAATCTTTTCAACAATCCTTCGCTGTTCTGCAAAGGGTGGAAGAGGCACGAGATACTTTTTAACTGTGGTAGTAGCAAGTTCTTTCTGTTTCGTACTACCGTCGGCTTTTTCCTCTATTACAGATTGAACTGTGTAACTTGAAAAATAGCTGTATAAATATTGTGGCATAACATAAGATTTCAAAGGTCGTATGATAGTAACATGGCTATCAGCCACAGCGACTTTATATGGGTTGAGTTCCTCCCAATATATTGCCATGCGTCCCAATGTACCTAATCCTGTCGAGTTCCACATTAAATCACCATTTTCGAGGAATCTCTCTTTCGTATATGCACCTATCGTTTCAGGGTCTATGAACTGTGCCTTTTCAATTGAGAATCCAGTCCATTGATTACACTTTTGTGCTACTACTGGGTACTGTTTGATAGGAGAATACTTGGGTGATTTCCCTCTTTGAATATAACTGCAAATATGCTCCAGTCGAACCCACTGCCATGAGGAGGGTATCTCAAAGGGAATTTCGTCATCTATACATACTACGTTATTTCCATCATTCTCGTAGTACTTGTTATCGTCACCTTTGAAAATGACACTATCGTTGATGGCAGACTTTTTGAGTTTGCCCTCTTTCACGAGCCTTTGCTTTTCTTCCTTGATTGCTTCAAGTAATTCATCGGCAGTATCATCCTCAGCAATTTGTGGTACAAGTTTGCCTTGGATTGCTTCTTGCAATATAGATTTTTTCAAATTGGCCCCCAGCTCCACATTGATTTTATCCAGCGTTTCCTGAGATTTTGAGTACTTATCTATGATTGGCATTAAGATTCCTATTTTATCAACGACTCGATTTTGTTCTGACAAAGGAGGAAGTGGAAATAGTTTATTCTCCAAATAACCAACAACAATGCGTTGCTGATTTGCAGTTCCCTTGAAGGTTGCTTCATCAATAAAATAGGGACTTTCAAGAAAGTATAGTGCGTAGTAACGATTGATTGTTTCACCGTATGTGCGCAGTATCTTCAACTCCGTTGTGCCAGCTCCTATACCATTTGGCAATCCATTAAAGATGACAGACTTCCTGTTTTGAAAACAAGGAGTTATTTTAGCAAAAGCTATATCATTGTCTTCGAAGGCTGTATATCCTGATTTAATTTCTTTCCATTGCTTCTCATAAAATCGGAATTCAGAGCCATACCCTGCCGAAATAGCTTCCATGGGAATAAAGGCTGCAATATCGTCATCCTTTGCCGACACCTTAGGATTAATCAAAAAAACAGATGAGACTCGACACCATTCCCACCCCTTCGGTATCTCAAACGGTATCTCCTCATCTATGCACTTCACCTCCCCTGTGGCGAGGAACTTCTCATAATAGGAATTGTCCTCACCACGGTAGATGATAGATGCGTTCTTGTCTCGCTTGATTTTCTTCTCTTTAATCAAGCGTTCTTTCTCCTGACGAATCTTTTCGAGCAATACGCTTGCAGGTTCGTCATTGGGGTCTTGGGGCACAAGTTTTCCTTGTATAGCCCATTGCAGTATGCTATTCTTTAATTGCTTGCCGTTCATTCTGTTCCAATTGATTTAGAAGTTTTCATCCTTTTGCTTCTCCCTCTGGTAGAACTGATAGAGTTTCTTTCCAATCTTGTCTTTTTTGAAGGTGCGCTCGTGATTCATCGGTGTCATGGATAGACGTATCTTTGCCACACCTTCATTCAAGATTTCAAATTGCTGTGGAGTAATCCGAAACTGGGCGGTAGAACTTATCTCCGTAACAGGTATTACTACGTTGCCGCTGACAATACCTGCTGACTGACTTCCATTACCAATCACAGTCCCCTTTAATTCAAGGTATTTTCCAGAGAATGTCCTTATCTTCATTGTTGGTTCACTTAGAAAATTCATTCTGTCTGAGCGTACTGTCGCAACGATGGAATACATTGTATCCTGTTTAGCTACACTATATTTCATATTGCAACCTTCGGCTGCAAGCGCCTTATATGTATATCCGACAGTCTGTGCATTGACCGTAAGTCCCCAACACAAACAGAGCATGAGCAGAATATTCTTAATTATCTTCATTGTCATTCTTCTTTGTTGTAATCTTCACCATTTATACCTAACTCACCATTACTCATCGCATTGGCAATGTCAATTTTCAATTCTTCATCATAATCTTTTCCAGACATAAATGCTGTCATTATTCGCAATAGAAGGTCTTGATCAATATGCGAAGCGGCTACATGATAAACTATAGCTTCCAACTGGCGCATGAATATGCAAGCCTCCCATGGGTAACCATTTTTATGGAGGAAATATGCTCCTAAGGTTAAGGCAATGCGCTTGTTCCCATCATTGAAATAATGCCCTGAGCAGAACTTGAAGACCAGGTAAGAGAGCTTTTCCGCAAAGGTCGGATAGTACATGTCATTCTGGATGAAGTCCAATGTGGCAAGTATGCCACCTTCATCCCGACCCCCAGCAAATCCTCCATCACTGGCATCTATCATCTTACGATAGACCATCAATGATTCTTCGTAGCTAATATATTGTATTTCGTTATTCATCCTCTGCCTGTTTTAAGCGTTTGAGCACATCTTTATTGCTCTCTAAGATATGGTCGAAGTCAACCGATTGGTCTCCGATGAACCGTTCAAATTCCTCTGGAGTAACAGCTTTAAGATATTCAGCAATATTTCCATGATACGCATCACGGAAACTGAAATCGCGCGAAGCCATTTTGGTTCTGGCGTCATTGAGATAAGGCTTCTGCATCGGATGCTCTGCCAATTCACCAACAATCTGCTCAACTTCCTCAATAGTCAGCTTCATTTCACCATTCTTCTTGTATCGTTCCTGTATAGCTGCTCCTACACCATTCTCAAAAGATGAAATCACCAACAAAACTTCCGCATACAGTGTGTGGCGCACATTGTCTTTACTGTCAAGGCGTAGTATCTCACGATACTCTTTAGCATTCTCCTTAAATACCGCTTTATAAATCAGGTCAGTCACTTGCGCATATTTGTAAGTTTGATGCCCTTGCACATATTGGCTGATTGCCGAAGTGAGATTTCTGCGGTAATTTTCCTCTGTTATTGCAGCAGGAATGTAGTTGACATCCCTCCTGTTGATAAACTTTGTGCCTCCACCAGTTTTTTCATGTATCGTTGCAATGACTAAATCAAGAATCATGCTACGCAAAGCTTTTGCCCTTTCACTCTCCGTAAGCAACATGCCGATATTGAGGAAAGCCCTGAAATTAAAGAGTCCCAGCTGAGTGGTTTTGCTCGCCTCATTTATAAGGTGAGCAAATTGCAACTTAAACTCTTTCAACGACTTACCCTTACATAAAACATATCCGTTATGCTTTAGTTCATCGCTGTTGGACGCAAGGTATCTATCTATAGTAGATACATCAACAGCATAAAAATCAGCAACCATTTTTTTAGTCAACCAATACTCACCTTCGAAAAGCATACCTGAAATTTCAAGTCGCTTTTGGATTTCGTCAACAGCAAAACGGTTGTTGAGTACGTTTTGGCGTTCTATATTTGAAACTGTCAAATCTTTCATTGTCCGTCAAATTAAGTGGTAACTACTCCTTGGTTATTTCAATTCCCAATATCCGCTGTATCTCTGCCAGCGTCTTGTCTATCTCATGGTCGAGGGCCTTGCGCTTCTTGAAGTAGTCAGCAAGTAGTTCGGCAGGGGGAAGTATCTCTTCCTCGTCCTTGGGGAACTTGCATTGGTCGAAGTTGCAATCCATGTCGAACAATTCTTTGGCAGAGAAGCAGCGGGACTTCTCTCCCAACTCATCGGAAGAGATTTCCTTGCGGTCGTTCCACCAGTCACAGATGGGCTGGCAATGTTCAAGTCTCATCGACTTGGTCTTGGAGAAGTGCTTGTAGCCTTCTGGCATGTCAAGGCGATAGACCCATGTCTTGTCAGTAGAAAATCCTTCTTCCGCTCCATCAGCTCGCTCGTTATTGAAGAACAGGATATTGGTAGCGATACTGGTATAAGGTGAGAAGATGCTGCCTGGCAGACGGATGATGGTGTGTAGATTGAACTCACGGAGCATCTTTTGCTTGATGGCAAGTTTTGCCCCGTCCATTCCAAAAAGGAAACCGTCAGGAACTATGACAGCCGCACGTCCGTCACGCTTCAGCCTGTACATGATAAGCACCATGAAAAGGTCTGCCGTCTCACTCGATCGAAACTCCATCGGGAAGTTGCTCTTGGCTGCTGCATCGGTGCTACCACCGTAGGGTGGATTCATGGCAATCACGTTGACCTTGTCCGTTTCCTTGAAGTCTGACATCTTCGTGCCTAACGAATCGCAATGACGGATATTCGGAGCTTCCACATCGTGAAGGAGCAGATTGGTGATGGACAGAAGGTAAGGGAGAGGCTTCCACTCTTGTCCGATGACAGAGTGCTGGTAGAGCCGCCCGTCATCCGTGGTCTGTACCTGTTTCTGCAGATAGTTTAATGCCGAAGTGAGGAAGCCGCCTGTACCTGAGGTGAAGTCACCAACGGTTTCGCCAAGCACAGGGTTAAGCTGCTGTATGATGAAATCCGTCAAGGCACGTGGGGTGTAGAACTCACCTGCATTACCGGCAGACTGAAGGTCTTTGAGTATTCCTTCATAGATGTCACCAAACATGTGGCGGTCTTCAGCATCGTCAAACTCAATCTCGTTGATGACATTGATGACCTGACGTAACAGAATGCCGTTCTTCATATATTGGTTCAAGTCCTCGAACACCTCTTTGACGATAGCCTTGCTGCGAGGGGTCTCACGAGTCACTTCAAGTCCCTTCAGCGTGGGAAAAAGTTTGTCGTTTATAAACGTGAGCAAGGCATCGCCTGTCAGCGCATTGCCGTCTTTTTCATCTATAGCCCAATTGCGCCAGCGCAATTCTTCGGGGATGATGGAATCAAAGGGCTTGTGCTCTTTGCTTGCCTTATATTCCCACGTTTCCTCTTGTGTATCATACACCTTCAGAAAAAACATCCATGTCATCTGCTCTATGCGCTGTGCATCGCCATTGATACCTGCGTCTTGTCGCATGATATTTTGCAGACGCTTTACTATATTGTTTACTGCCATTTCTTTATGCTACTTTATATATTTCGTTTTCAAGTTCTTTTAAAGCCTGTTCAAACTTATCCAGTCCGCCGAACAGTTTCACGATTTTCTGCGGTTTACCAATCTTGTTGAATGGAGCGGTATCAAGAATATCAGAGTCTTCAAGGTTCAAGATACCATAATCAGCATATTTGTCGAGAAGAGCCTCTAATACCTCACGCGCCTTTCCTTCGTATTTCGCAAAGTAATTGCGTTTCTTGACATTGTTAGCCCTTTCGCGCCTTGTCACTGGTGGCTGGTCGAAGGCCACATGACATATCACATCGAAAATATCGGCATGTGCCAAGGCTGGATTCTTTTCCCTGACAGCATCCACAAGAACACTATAGTCCTTCAACTCATCCACAATGACTTTCTTGCGTTCAGCTTCTGTCCAGTTCTTGACAAAGTCGTTCAAGGTGGCATAACGCTTCCTAATCTGTTTGCGTGTGAAATCCGTTATGCTTTCTGTTCGCATGGTCTTCCCATCTTCACCGAGGATGCTGACTATCTCAGTAGTTATTGCTATTTTCTCTCCCTCAACAAGATACTTGACATGAGGCTCTGAAACAACACTTGACGGTTCTTCTGGTATGGTGTATGGTTTTCCACTTTTTCCTTGTGGAGGTTCTGGGTCGCCATCGAATTTCGGGTCTTTGAACTTCGCTGTGGCATTGCGGAAATCCAATATCTCCAAATGCCACTTCCCTTTGTCTGTTCTCAGTCGGGTGCCACGTCCAATGATTTGCTTAAACTCCGTCATAGAACCTATTTCCTTGTCAATTACAATAAGCCCACAGGTCTTGCAGTCCACGCCCGTAGCAAGCAGTTCTGATGTTGTAACAACTGTCGGGTAGGGTTGGTCAACATCTATGAAGTTGTCCAACTGTTTCTTCCCCACATTATCATCACCCGTTATGCGCATGATGTAGCGTGCATCCTTTTTACACAAGTCTGCATTCAAATTGACCAACAGGCTCCTCATGGCTTCTGCCTCTTCAATATCCGTACAGAACACGATGGTCTTGGTCATCCTGCCAATTTGTTTCAACATCTTGGTGATACGCTTTGCTACGATCTCCCTCCGTTTGGTGAAAGCGATGTCTCTACCTATGTCCTTGCGTTCATATAACCGTTGTGCTATATCTCTGCCCAGCAAGTCTTTCTCATCATCATCAGGTTTGAATCCCTGAAGGTCTATGCTTATATAACTGTTGGTCACTCTGTAAGGAGCGAGGAAACCATCTTGTATTCCTTGCAAAAGCGAATAGGTAAATATTGGCTCACCAAAATAATCAAGATTATTAGCTCCAGTCTCAGCCTTGGGTGTAGCGGTCATGCCAATCTGGGTGGCAGAGTTGAAATACTCCAGTACCTTGCGCCATGCACTGTCATCTTTCGCACTTCCTCGATGGCACTCATCTACAATGATAAGGTCAAAGAAGGTTGGCTGAACTTGCTTGAAGGGGTCTTCCACACCATCTTCATTAGACACCAATTGATGATACAATGCCATATACACCTCATAGGCAGAATCTATGGTTGCCCCTTGTACTTTGGTCATGACCTTTTTGAAGGGTTTGAAGTCCTGCGCCATAGTTTGGTCTATCAAAATGTTACGGTCGGCAAGATACAGAATTTTCTTCTTTGTGCCAGAGGCTTTCAGACGATGTATGATTTGGAAAGCAGTAATAGTCTTTCCTGTACCTGTTGCCATTACTATCAGCACTCTGTCCTTGCCTTTGGCAATAGCCTCTACGGTGCGTTCGACAGCTATTCGCTGATAATATCGAGGCTCGTAGGTATAGGGGTCAGAATAGAAAGGCTGCTCTACAATCTTCAAGGCTTCACCACTCAACTGCCTGGCATCGACCAACCGTTTATATAATTCCTCAGGAGTCGGGAACTGTTCCAATGTAAGTTCGGCTTCTTTCCCTGTCAAGAAATCATGCTCCAGAAAACCATCTCCATTAGAACTGTATGCAAAAGGAATGTCAAGAATCTGAGCGTATTCCATTGCCTGTTGCATACCTCCTCCAAGAGGCTTGTTATTGTCTTTCGCTTCGACAATAGCAATGGGCTTGTTGACGGCATGAAACAAGAGATAATCAGCTTTCTTTCCTGTCTGGCGTGCATGTACCTTACCTTGGAATATAACTCTACCATCGGTAAAGTAGTATTCCATTCTGATATGTTCGTTCTTCCACCCTGCGCTGTTAATGGCAGGTGTGATATAACGCAGCTTTATATCTTCTTCGGTCAAATCTTTCTTACTCATAGTGCTTGACAGTATTATCTTCACATAATCATTTATTATAGGAAGTTCTATGATAAAAAGAAATCCATTATAGTTTCTTTATGATGGGCTTGAAGAAAGTAACGAATCGTTCTGTGTATTCTTTCAGCCATTCAAAGAGTTCTGCTTGGGATGACTTCTTCGTGAAATCACACTTCTTATACAAATCGACTGTTGATGTCTTCTTTCCATCCAGTCGCCTCCAGTCCAATGTTTCGCCAATTGCTGTTTCTGCTTCATCCTTGTATGCAAGTAAAGCATCAAAGTTTTTCTTGTCAATGTCATCACCTATATACAACTGCACAGTTATCTTCTGCTCCCTCGAATTAAGAAGAAGGCAAATCTGGAAATTGGAGCGACCAATGGCGATATTCATCCAATGACTGTAAGAAGGGGATTGCGTGCGGAACTTCCTGGAAGGATTATTTGCCATGTACTCACAGAATGCAGACCAGAATTCATATCTTGACATTTCCGCATCTGTTCGATTCTCATTTGAAGTCTGGCTGGACGAGGTACGGACATCTTTTGACCAGCCGTTAGGCTTGGCTATCACATTGAATATTGGAGCGGCAGGACTGCTACCTATCTTTATCAAGCCGATTTCTACACCAAAGAAGTTGAATTCTTTATCTGTGATACGATTCAACCAGTCAATGGCTGCTCTGTGCT
>ULNV01016834.1_pt1 | contig 10914 bp, 12 predicted proteins | sample 1952011 | NCBI WGS metagenome assembly ULNV01 (sample SAMEA4835586, study PRJEB28245) | human gut metagenome | biome: gut microbiome; material: fecal sample | place: Denmark | collected 2008
AAAAAAATGACAATTAATGAATACTTGGACGAGCGCGGAGTTCCGCGCAAGTCCATAGGGTACGCATATCTTTATGATATGGTTACCGAGTGCGTCAGAAGCCCTACAATGCCGTATCATTTGAACAGATTTATTGAACAGTATGCAACAAAAAACAATTTAAAATCGGCTAACATTGAACGAACTATGCGGTATGCAATTAAGAAGAACAATCCAAATATATCGTTATGTGAGTTCATAATAGAAGCCGGAATCCAATTAAGAAAGAAAGAGGTTAAATAATATGAGTTTTGCAGAGAAATATAATAAAGGTAACGTGGTTTTTGACATTGATATTAAAGATTATGAATTTATGAATGGTTACGATTTTATTGCTAAATATGGCAATAATGCAGTAAGAGTCGATGGATTGTATATTAACAAAAAAGGCATTTATAAGCCGCATCCGGTTGCTATTATTGCATCAGAAAAAGTATTAGTAGATTTACCGGAACATATGACAGAGGTCGTTAATGAAATCTTGAACGATGCGGAGTCTATTAATTTGATTAAAAAAGGCGCGGTAGGTTTAAAGGCGCATGAGTACACAGATTCAAAATATCACAAGCAGTGCGTCGGATTCGATTGGTGTGATTTATGATAACGCCCGATGACAGACGCGAGATTTCAAAAGCGAATAAGCGAATCGAGCGTATGTTCAAATATACCAACGGGGACGAAGAGACGATAGATAAGTTGCGGAACGACTTGGAATTGATATACGGACATGATATTATTGGCGTTCCTAAACTTAAATTATCGGAAGTCAGCGGAGAAGATAGAGACTTTTTAGCGGAGTTATCAAAAGGTTACAACGCTAGTCCATATTCGACAATTACTTCATTCAAAGCGTTAGCAACTAAAGGATTTTCAAAGTTTGCGAAAATTAATAATTTGAATAATGATGAAGTTGTAAAAATGTCAAAACTTTTCCGCTCTCCGACTTGGCACAAGATTCGCGATGAATACAATCATGCGTCGGAGTCCGTAGTAGATGGTGTTTTGGAAGCGGTTGCAAATGGCGCAAGCGTGAATGAAATTAAGGGGGCGTTAAGTTCCTATTTAAAGAGTTCAGATACAGAAAAGAGTGTATTGGAATTCTTGAACAGTATAACTTAATCGGAAGTGATTTAAATGTATAAAGCGCGTGACAAGCCATTATCTGATATTGAGTTTACCACATACTATTACAAAAAACCGAGACGAGCCGACATTGTAAACGATGATATAATGTGCTTTGACATCGAGACATCGAGCGGATTCTTGCATAAAGACAAGTTCGACATCGAACCCTACACAGGGAAGTCGCAAGAATATTATCGGGATTGTAAAAAGTTCGCGTTGTGCTATGTTTGGCAATTTTCAATCAATGAAAATGTGTTTTATGGAAGAACACTAGAGGACTTCGCAGACTTTCTACACGAGTTAGAGTTTTACGAGCCACATAAAAAGATTATTTACGTCCACAATCTAGCATTTGAATTCGCATTTTTGATTAACGTATTAAAATTCGATTATGTGTTTGCTCGTGATAAGCGAAAACCTATTTTTTGCACTGTCGGCTCGTATGAGTTTAGATGCAGTTATTTTCTAACACGAATGTCTTTAGACACTTGGGCGCATGAAAAAGCGTTGCCTGTTAAGAAATTAATAGGCAACCTTGACTATACGCTTTTACGAACTCCATATACAGAATTGACGGATGCTGAATTAGAATACTGTTTCCATGACGTATTAGTAATGTTCTATGGATTGTCACAATATAAAGAAAAGTATGGACACGTGATAGACATACCCTACACGCAGACAGGGGAAGTCAGACAGGAAGTTCGCAAGCGCATGAATGTTCCTAGTGAGTTAAAGTATAGGCAAAGATGCATTGCATTGATTCCGCCTACACTAGAAGAATATAAACGTCAAGTAGACGTATTCTCCGGCGGTTACACTCATGCTTCCTATACATACTCTAACAGAGTATTACATGACGTGGATTCATGGGACATATCTTCCAGTTATCCAACAGTTATGGCGTTAGAAAAATTCCCGATGACAAAATTCGAGAAGGTAACACCATATGAAAAGTATTTTAATCCGGATGAATGGGCGTTTATAATTACTATAAAAGTAGAAAACCTAAAAAGCGTTAGATTTAATACATGGCTTAGTTTTTCAAAGTGTAAGGAAATAAAGGGCTATAAACTTGATAATGGTAGGGTAATATCAGCCGATTATTGTTGTGTAGCAATGACGAATATTGACTATGAGATATTTATTCAGTGTTATAAGTATAACAGTTTAGATATTGTTGATTTTAGGGTGTCGAAAGTTGGTTATTTGTCGGATACATTTGTAAAGTATGTGCTGGAATTATACAATAATAAAACTCAATATAAGGGGTTGGATGAGTTTACCGCAACTTATAGCCAATCAAAACAATATATTAATAGTATGTATGGAATGATGGTTACTCGTACTCTAACGGATGATGTAATGTTTGATGCAGATAGTTCGGAATGGGATAAAGAATTGCTAAATAATGCCACTTATTTAGACAAGGTATCACATGAACGGAAAAAGCTATCTAAAGTATTTAGTGCTTTTCAATTCGGTGCATGGGTAACAGCATATGCAAGAAGAAATTTGTGGTTAGGTATATTGGCAATCGATAAATATGTCGTTTATTGTGACACCGACTCGATAAAGTGCGTTCCTAACAATTCCAATTTTTTCGATGATTACAACATGAATATTGAACGTCGTGCTAATGAACGCGCAGATATTCTTAATGTTTCACGTGAAACATTTGCACCAAAAGACAAATTCGGCATCGAACATCGTCTTGGTATATTCGATTATGAAGGCACGTACTACGACTTTAAAACACTTGGCGCGAAGAAATATATTTGTGGCGGATTGTATAACAAATTCACACATGAAGAAAAGCAACCGCGCGAAGAGTTACACATGACTGTTTCGGGTGTGCGTAAAGACGCAGTATCGCAGTTGAAGTCTATTGATGAATTTTCCGACGGATTGGTGTTTGATGTCGAACACGCGAAAAAATTATTAATGACATATGTCGATGATATGCAACCTATCACATGGAACAAAGGCGCGTACGATGAATTTGATTCTAATTATAAGCATGGAATCGTTGCGCAACCTACAACGTATAGTATGGGAATGACACCCGAGTATGTGCAGTTGATAATGGAGAATAAACGCGGACAAACAGAGGTATTAAAAAATGAAACAAAGATATTATAGCATTAAAAACTTGTTGTCGAAAAACGCACAATATAATATTTTACTTGGAGAACGTTCCAATGGAAAAAGCTATGCTACTAAGTACATGATGTTATGGGAAGCGTTTAACGAGTTAGATTATTTTGGTTTTCTTGAGAAAAACAAGATTGCTAAAAAACGCTATCAATTCGCGTATATACGACGTTGGCAAGACGAAGTCAAGGCACGTGACGTAGAATTATATTTTGCGGATATGCCTATTTCAGAAATCACAAACGGACAATATAATGGAGTAGAATGTTATAGACGCGATATTTACTTTAAGTTTACCGATGAAAACGGCATATCCACGCGCGGTAAAAAAATCGGTTCAGCTTTTGCGCTGACAGGCGTTACGCATTATAAGTCGTTAGCGTTTCCGCTGATTGGCAATATCGTTTTTGAAGAGTTTATAACGAATCAAGGATATATCGGACATGAAGTTGATAATTTAACTGACCTTGTTTCAACGATTGCCCGACGCGATAGCGCGCGCGTGTTTATGATAGGTAACACAATCAACAGATTATGCCCATACTTTACCGAATGGGAATTATCCCATGTTAAAGAACAGGCACAGGGAACGATTGACATATACACCCATTCAACGAACCAAGTTGACGAAGAAGGGCAACCTATCGAAATTGTGATTGCAGTTGAATATTGTGCGAACAGTGGCAAGAATAGTCAGATGTTCTTCGGTAAAAAGTCAGAAATGATAACATCGGGAACATGGTCTACGTCAGAATTCCCACATTTACCGCGTCCTATTAATACTTATAACATCAAGTATTCTATTTACTACAAATATAATCAGTTTGCTTTTCGGATTGATTTAATATGCGACAACAAAGAACGATTTTTGTATGTATCGGATGCACCTTCGGAAGTACCACAACGCATCAAACGAGTAGTAACAGACGAATTCACGACATCAAAATATGCCACGTATTATTTGACAGAAAAGACGCGCTATGATACTATTATTATAGAATTGTTGGCGCAACGCAAAGTGTTTTTTAGTTCCAATTTAACAGGAACAGAATTTTGGCAAGTAAAAAAAGAAAGGGGGAAGTTCTAATGCGAAGTATTGATTTATTGTGCCCGTGTTTGACACCTAACACCGCAGAAGAATTAACAGAAGCGAGCGACAATACTTTACTTGAAGGCATCAATGCCACATTAAAAGAAGTCGCGAACAGTATCACGGAATCTAACACGGATATAAAAAATGCGCTGAACAATTTAGGTAAAGACACACAAATTGAAAATCCACAAGAAGAAAGTGAGGAAGAATAATTATGTCAAAAGTAAGTCAGATTTACGATTTAGTCAATCAGACGGCTAAAGAATCAATGGGGGAACAGGCTATCACAGTTAAGGACGTATCATCGTTAATTGCTTTGGGAGATAGCGTGTTAGCAAGTAACACAGACACAGAAAACTTTTTAAATACATTAGTTGACCGTATCGCGCGTACTGTATTCAGTGTAAGACAGTATGAGTCAGACAGTGAGGGAATGGTAAGACACCCATTCGAGTTCGGATGCATTGTGCAGAAGATTTACGTCGATTTACCCGAAGCAAAGAAAAATGATGCGTGGGAGATTGGAAAGAGTGATTATGCACCGAAGTTCGCGCCAGTTATCAAACCGACCGCAAAGCAGAAATTATTCAATGGTATTGCCACATGGGAAGTAGACGTAACAATTCCAGACTTCATGTTCCGCACCGCGTTTACAAATGAGACATCAATGGCTACCTTCATTGACGCGATTTTTACCGCTATGGATAACATGATGACGTTGGCACTCGAGAACAACGCAAACTTAACACGCGCATCATTTATCGCACGTAAAATCAAGGGCGGTAAGCCTTGTGGAGCAATCAATCTGTTAAAGGAATACAATACAATCACAAGTGCTGATTTGACAGTAGAAAATGCTTTAATGAATTCGGAGTTCTTAGCATGGGCTAGTCGTTCTATCAATTTATGGGTTAAGAGAATGTCAAAAATGTCTACGCTTTTCAATGAGGAAGGATATAAGCGACATACACCGAAAGACAAGTTGGTTGTTAATCTTTTACAAGACTTCACAAGTGCTTGTGACACATTCCTCGGAGCGAATACATTCCATGATGAACTCGTAAAACTTCCGATGTATGACAGTGTGGCATATTGGCAAGGCGCTGGAGAGTCATTCGACTTTGATGATACATCGGCGATCAACATCAAACTTGATGCTACAAATACTATTTCAAAGAAGGGCATTATCGGTGTAATTTACGATTATGAAGCAATGGGAGTCACACTGAATGAACGTCGAAGCACTTCGGAGCGCAATAACCACGACGAGTACACAAACTACTATAACAAAGCGAACATTGGATATTTCAACGATATGAGTGAGAATGGAATTGTATTCTATCTTGAAAATGTCTAGTTCGACGTCGAACATTAAATATTATATAAGGGGCGTAAGCCCCTTATATTTAATAGAAGGGAGATTATTATGTTCTTAGACGATTATAGCATTTCATTGTTCACAGACGAACATAAGGAAGAAAACGAACTAAAATTATCCGCAAGCGTTAAATATTGGTGCAATATTTTACTTGAAAAAACGGTGCGAATTTTTGAGTGGGAAGGGTTACCATTCCCACAACGAGAACTAGAAGTCAGAACGCTAATTGACGGATATTGCGGATTCGTCAAAGACGAATTTAAAGGGCTTATGGTTGCTAGTGGCGGTTTATCGGGAGTGACACAGTATTTTGATATTTTCACAAACTTCACATATTCAGCACCGACCGCACGCGGTGGACGTGCCACAATAGGAAAAGATTGTATTATTGTTCAGAATACCGCGTTAAGAAATTCAATTTATCCATTGGTATTTAGATACGCTTGCTTGCTTGCGCATTGTGACGTCTCGTTAAAAATGGCACTTGTCAATTTGCGTATGAAGAATATCATTGTTTCGGATGATGAAAATATGGCTGATACGTTCCGGACTATGTATAAGAAATTCTACGAAGGGGACACCGACGCGCTGATCGATGACGGATTCACGGACGCCAAGAATATCGCACCTACAATGTCGGGTTCGCTTGGTGTTATGGATTGTATTGATGCGCGAAACGAACTTTTGCGTATGTTTTATACTGACATCGGTGTACGATTTACTAGGGATAAAAAAGAACGAATGATTGAGTCAGAAGTATCTAGCGATAATCAAATGTTACTTTTCAATATTAGTGATATGTTACACCAACGCGAAAAAGCAAGCGAGGAAATTAATAAACTGTTTGGGCTTAATACGTCCGTAAAATTATCTAAGGAATTCAGCTTGCTATCATCGGAAAGGAGTGAAGACGATGTTAACATTGCGTAAATACATCGAAGATAATGCGGTTCCTTTTTTCAATACTATTGATTATGCCCCATTCAATGATTCTAATTTTGTAGATATGCTAAACGAGTGGTGCAACTTTAATCATGGTTCATTACAAATACGTCCTCTAATTGAGGATGCATTGAAAACCGATGCGGACGTTATTAGAAAGAGGGTTACTAATTTAATAAACGTGCGAAAGTATAAATATTCTAAGTTATATAACACCACGTTATTGGAATATAATCCAATCGAAAACTATTCCATGACAGAAGAAGGAACAGACACCACAACCGCAAGCGGAACAAAGACAGACGATTTAGGCGCGTATTCAGACACCACAAGCGGAACAGATACAACTACAATAACGGATTCTAAAACAGAAAAAATCGGAGCGTATGAAGATGGAAGTACTAGCGTAACAACAAACGATATTGCAAAACTGACTACTACTACAAACAATGCAACTACTGACACAGGTTCGGAGACGCACGAAAGAAAAGTTGCGCCGTTTGATTCTGACACATACTCTGAACAAGAATTGAATACCGATTCATTCAACGACAGAAGAAATGTTACTAATACCGAAACGATTGTCTCTCCGCATACCGATACTACTACTCAAAGAGGAACTACGACAGGGGGAGCGCGTGAGAATTCTTATTCTACGAGTACAACAGATTCGTTACAACATGGAATGTCGCATAATATTAGTTCACGAAACAACTTGTATACGGATGAATCAAGTGGAACGACAACGCATAAATTCACAAGGTCGGGTAATATCGGAGTCACTACAAGTCAGCAAATGTTAGAGTCTGAACGTGATATTGCGATGTTTAACTTTATTGGCATTGTTGCACATGACATTATTAAATCAATATGCATCTGTATTTATTAGTTCGACATCGAACACTAAGAAAGGAGTGAGTCTATGACCTTAGAATTAATGAACACTAGCACGGATAAGCGATATTTGAGTAAGTCTACAAGTTTAGTGAAAAAAGTCACTTGCAAGATTAAGGAAGGTACAAGTATTATAAATCCGACAGTAATTACCGGTAAAATGTCAGCTAGTAGCATTAGAAAGTGCAACTATGCGTATATTAGTGAGTTCGGAAGATATTACTTTATAAACGACATCGCAGAAATGACAGCTAGCCAGTTAGCAATATCTATGCATGTAGACGTTTTAAACACTTATAAGTCACAAATTCGCAGTATTAGCACGCTGATTTTACGGCAAGAGAATGTATTTTCTCCATACTATGAGGATAAAGAAGCATTAGCGCGCGTCAATCGTTTTCGGGAAAAAAAGAACATAGGAACTGTAGGCGGTGCTGATACTAATTACTATTTAACAGTAAATAATGGGGGTGCTTAAATATGGCATATTGTTATAAAGGAGTTATCTTAGCGCAAGGCATTTACGCGGGAGAGCCGCAACATTATAATACTATTAATATTGATGATTCCGTCGCAAAAAATTTTATATTTTATGCAGTATATAAAAACGTCAATGATTATTATTTATATTCGTATTACTTGCCGACACATGGAACTGGCAAGCATCCATATAATTTTACAATAAACATAAAAGATATTGACACGAGTGGACGAGAAAGTGTCGGCACATATCAAGATTCTTGCACATATCCACTCGCCCCTTATGCTATTATTGTTAGAACTATAAGCGATATTAGATTAGTGCCTACTTTAGTAGGAATTGCAAATATTCCGATTTTTAATGAAGGAGATACCGCGTCGATTAATAAATACTTGCAAACAGGAGATACAAGCGGAGCAATCAAAAATGTTAATACTGATTGGAATTTGTATATTGATGGAACTAAAAACCCATTATATAAACTGACATGGAAATGTAACGACATTCCTAGTAGTGATACGTCACAAGTTAAAGTAATGTTTTGTGGGTACGAGATAACGGCAAACGCATATATCGTAAAAGATACCCATTATTATAAATATAATGATAAATCTGTAAAGTTGAATTATCACGATATCCGCGAAGCAGTATGGGGGGATATTAGAGTAAACACCCCAGTTACTATTATAGTCCAGTTTGAATATTTTGAAACACCCACTGTATTGCCAAAAGATACAAGTTCTTATATGTATTGTGAATTATATCCAAGTGAAAAAAACGGACATATGTACGGCAACATTGGATTTTGTAAAGTCGGTGACCATTCCACATGGTTTGTAAAAACTGATAGTGGAGATTCGAGCACGTTTACCGCACACGACGGAACATCCGGAAGTGACGGCTATACCAAAGACGATGACAAAGGCTACAACGACAACAAAGATAAAGACGACGACGACAACGACACGCAAGTACTATCTAGCGGTATCGGAGTTTTAACATCGACTTTCCACATGACTAAGGAACGACTTGTGCAACTAGGTCAATTTTTATGGGGTTCGTCTATTTTCAATGAATTCTCATTGATTAACAACAATCCAATCGAGAACATTATATCATGTAAAGCGATACCATACGCTATCAATGGAACTACGCAAGAAATAACACTAGGTAATGTCAAGACAGGGGTTAATGGAGAAAAAATAAGTCAGAATTTCAGCAAACAAACAATCGGTTCGGTTGCTATCGCTGAACATTACAAGAACTTTTTAGACTACGCACCATACACAAATGTAATAATTTACCTTCCTTATATTGGATTTAAGGAACTAGACACATCGTTGGTAATGGGTAAAACATTAAGAATTGAGTACACGCTAGATGTTATCACAGGCGGTTGCCTTGCGCAAATATACGTCGGAAAAGTTAGACTATATGAATACACAGGAAATATCGGAGTCGATATTTCAATAACCGCAAGCAATAGAGCGCAAGTTGAGAGTGCATATATTAATGCGGGAGTCGGTGTGGTAAGTAGTGCTATGAGTGGAAATGTGACAGGCGCAGTTAATTCAATAATCGGTGCGGCTACTTCCCAATATCACTATAGCGGAACAGGAAACCCAAGCCCTTCTTGCGTGGCATCAACAAACAGAACTTGCTATGTAGTTATCGACCGTCCGCAGTATCAACCACTAAAAGCATTTAATCACACGCGAGGAAGAATGTGTTGTCTGTCTAAAACAATAGGAGATCTAAAGGGATACACAGTTTGTGATAGTAATGTAGATATAAGCGGAATTAGCGCGACAGATGAAGAAAAAGACGAGATAGTAAATATTTTATCAACTGGATTTTTTGCATAGTTAAAGAGGGCGTTATGCCCTCTTTAACTTGCCTTGTTTTGCAAGCAAAATCAAAGTTGTATTATCGTTATATGTGCCTCGATAATCACTAATTCCATTTACTTTAGCAATCGGTTTTCGCGCAGAATATGAACCGATATATTTTAATTCTACTCCGATTTTGCGGAAAATGACATCAATATTTTTATCTGTTCCGACATACTTTGAATAGTATTGCGAACCACTGTCAGCCAAGAATAATTCACGTTCCATTGTTCGACGTCGAACAAGTCCGCGCAGTTCTTTCCCGCCACTATGCGTATATCTTAACATTGCATCGGCAATTTCAGCCTTCGTTCTACGTCCATTTACTGTTAATTTAGCAATGTTACCCACGTTATAGCAGAACGACACAAGCGCGTCGAATTCATTCTGTGAAAAGTGATAAACATTATTATATTTATCTACTTTTTTCTCAAACGAAGCTAAATCTTTCTTTAGTAATGCAATAGCCTCTTTCTTTGTGATTGTGGCATTACTAGCAACGTCTTTTCCATAATGACCATAACCGATTGTATAATACTTTTCGGTTGGAACGCATTTGCAAGCGTGTTTGGAAAAACCCTCAAAACTAATAATTAATTCGATACCTTTTTCACTTATTCTCATTAGTAAGCCCCCTTAATAATTCTTCGATTTTGTCCACCAACTTTTGAACAGTTAGAGTCTGTTTGTTTAACTTGTCAGTTAATGCGTTAACTTCTTCCTTGTGTTGCTTTTGATTTTCGCGAATGTATAGTGCTAAAAAAATACAACACGCAATCGGAAATCCCACATTTGTAATTGTTGTGCATACTTCTTGTAACATGTAATTACCTTCTTTCTTTATTTATTGTATTATCACTATAGCACTTTAATGCAATAAAGTCAACTTGCCCCACATCATCACTTTACCGCATCCCCT
>ULNV01004628.1_pt1 | contig 10891 bp, 7 predicted proteins | sample 1952011 | NCBI WGS metagenome assembly ULNV01 (sample SAMEA4835586, study PRJEB28245) | human gut metagenome | biome: gut microbiome; material: fecal sample | place: Denmark | collected 2008
AACCGCCATTCTCACGAAGCAACCTTGCATAAGTAGAACTATCAAATATCTCATTCTCCTCCAAGCCATACCCTTCTGCGGCCAATTTATCACAATAGAAGATACAGGTTTCCCAGGCATTCAATTCCTTGCTGCGATTCTCACCAGCCGTTCCACCATTGAGCAGAGAAGCACCATCGGCGGTCTGAACCACAAAGTGGATTTTCTTACCCTTAGGACGTTTCTTATATCCTCTGGTCCAATCATCAAACGTATAGATTTCAGCATTGAAAGCCAACTTTGCCAACAGGAAGTTAATTACCGGTTGCGTGATTCTTCCCTCATACACCCCACCATTAGCGCTATGCTCATTCGGAAGATAAGGCAGCGCCTGCTGCAACTCACTGAAGATAAAGCGGAACACCTCGCTTCTTTCGCTTTGCGCACAGAGGTTGACATCAGTGAGCGAAGCCACAGCAATGCCCGAAGCCGCCTCATAGATGGCCGCCTCGCCAGAAGACAGAATCACGGGAATCCTGCCAAAAAGCTCCATCGCCTCGTAATACATCATAGCTCTGATGGCACGCACCTCAGCCTTAAACTGGTCTTTTTGATTCACAGAGAGCAAATCCGACTTGTAATCGATGATATCAAGCGACTGATTCGCCTTCCCTATCACCTGATAAAGATGGCTCCACACAGCATAGAGCGAGTCTTCTTCCTCGCTATGCTCTACAAAGTCTATGTCCTGATAGAGAGAAGATACGGTATGGTTGTAGATTTCAGACGCAGAACCATACATGGCATTCCCGTCGAGCTGCTCCTTAGGATGCTCATTCGCACAAGAAGAGAATACCATGACAGTCCCCAGCATGAGGACCCAAATGCAAATACGTGAAATCTTCATAACCATATCTACAGTAATTTGGGTAAAACATAATCCGACTGCAAATATACAAAAAAGAAAGATAGAAGATGTAAAAAAGGCGGAAAATTTACGCAAAATTTGCGTATAGGCTGAAAGAAACGGAAAAAGGAAGCCAAGACAAATACAAACTTGCCCGACTTCCTTTTGTTTCATTTATATAAACGAGAACCACTATACCAAGGTTCCGTGCTTATCTATGTTAATTATCTCTTCTATGTTAATTATCTCTTCACTCTCAATCCATTCTCGATGCTAGAGAGTTCATCGAAGAACTCGGCATCAATCTTCAGTCGCTCCTCTACCTTGGCGCAACTGTGGATAACCGTGCTATGATCGCGATTACCAATGAGTTTGCCCACTCTGGAAGCAGGCATCTTGATGAGTTTCTGAGCCATGAACATCGCCACCTGACGCGCCTCCACGTACTCACGCTTGCGACTCTTGCTGTTGACTGCAGCCACCGTTACCTTGTAATGATTGCAGACCGCCTCCACGATTTCATCGAGGGTGAGCACCTTGTTGCTCTCCTCAACCTTGACGGCACGCTTGATGACACGCTCAGCCAGTCGGATATCGATACTGCTGTTATATACGATGCTGTAAGCCAGCAAACCATTGATGGCACCCTGGAGATCACGCACACTGCCGTTGCAGGTCTGTGCGATGAAGGAAACCACATCCTTCGGAATCTTCAGTCCATCCTTGCGCACCTTGTTGCTCACGATATCCACGCAGAGTTCCACATTCGGCTTCTCCAACTCCGCCACCAGTCCACAAGAGAAACGGGTGATGAGTCGGTCTGGCATATCCTTGAGTTCTACCGGAGGTCGATCGCTCGCCAGAATGATACGCTTTCCGTTGCGGAAGAGGTGATTGAAGATGTGGAAGAAGGTATTCAAGGTCTTCGCCTTGCCTGCCCAATCCTGCACATCATCCACGATGAGCACATCGATAGACTGGTAGAAATTGATGAAATCATTGCTCGCATTATGCAGCACCGCATCGGTATATTGTGTCTGGAAGAGGCGGGCACTGACATAGAGCACACGCTTCTGCGGATACATCTGCTTGGTTTTCAGACCGATGGCATTCACCAGGTGAGTCTTTCCGCTACCAGAAGGACCATAGATGAACATCGGGTTGAACTGCGTGGTATTCGGATGCTCAGCGATAGACAATCCCACCGAACGTGGCAGCTTGTTGCTGTCACCCTCCATATAATTATTGAAGGTGAGTTTCGGATCAAGTTGGGTGTCAATGTCTTCAGGCTGCTGTGGTTCTGCCGGGTTAGCCTGTGTCTGTGGCTGCTGTGCCAATCTCTTGTGCTCAGCCTCATCAATATCAGCCGGATCAGCTTCCACATCCTGGGTCAACCTGTGTTCCTTATCCGTTACCACACGATAAGTGAGACGGATGCCATCGCCGAAATTGCGATGAAGGACCTTGCTCAACAAGCCAACATAGTTCTGTTCCAAGTATTCATATACGAATGGACTTGGAACTTGAACCAACAGAGTCTTGGTCGAAGGCTTGTACGACTCAAAGACTATCGGTCGAAACCATGTATTATATTGCTGCTCTGACACATTATCCTTTATAAGCAAAAGACTATTGTCCCAAAGCGCTTTTGGACTTGCTAACATTGACACTATTTACTACTTATTTAATTGATTTTTTACCTAAACACTACATCAGATTGCACCACCTGATGCAAATCGACTGCAAAATTACAAAAAAAAGCCCAAAGTAGCAAATCGGGCTATTTATAATATTTTAAGACTCACCTGATAACTATCTCATAATCAAGCAACTAAGAAAGTTATCCACAATTGCGTTTTAGGGGCAGTGAAACAATTTTGAAACACCCCGAAATGGCTAAAAAACAACAAGTTCTGTAGCTATTCCGGGGCGTGAAACATTGCCTTTGTTATTTAGACAAAATTTATTTTGGTATTTTCCTCAAAGAAGCCTTTAAAACGGCATATCCGAGTCTCTACTTGTCTTTCCTTCCAAAAACTGAGAAGTGAACATAGCGCTTTGGATGCGCCTTGAGATCGATGACCAGAGAGTCGGCATGCGACATGGTTGAGTTCAGATTCTCATAGAGGCGGGTATCGTTCATGAGGAGGCCGAGACTACCCTTTCCGCTGTTCAACTGCTCGGTGAACTTCTGTGCACCATCTAGGGTGGCATTCACACGGTCGAGTGTGCCCTGCACATCGAGGCTCGCCAGATTAGAGGTGAGTCGGTTGGTATTGTCGAGAACGCCATTCGCCTTCTTCATCATACCCGGAACCTGCTTGTTCAATCCAGCCATCAGGGTATTCAGCTCACGGGTGGAAACGGTGAGGTTGCTGGTGATGGTCTCCACATTGTGGAGGGAAGCAGCCAGGGCAGGATCAGCCAGAAGTGCATTCACACTGGTGAGGATGGAATCCAGCTTAGGCAGCATCTTCTCGACTACCGGAATCATTTCGGCAGCCTTGCCCATCATACCGGAATTTACCATACCAGGGATGATGCCGCCCGGTTCGATACGCTCACGAGGATTGTTGGCAAGCAGGAGACTAACCTGGAGATTGCCCATGATATCCTTAGAAATCTCTGCGGTACTACCCGCAGGGATTCTCAGATCCTTGTTGATATCCACCTTGACCTTGATGGGACCCTTTCCTGAATAGTCGAAATCCAGCTGATCCACGGTACCCACCTTGTAGCCATCGGCATAGATAGGGGTAGAAGCACCCATCCCCTGGATGTCATCAAACGTCATATAGTAGGTGTTATTGGTAGAGAACAAGTTGATGCCTTTCAGAAAGTTGATTCCGAAATACATCACCAAGATACCTACAATAGCGACCAGCGCTATCCTAATTTCCTTTGTCAGTTTCATATTTATCTATTTTTGTTCTTTTTATTATACCTATTTTATATAGAGCGAATCACAGGCTGCCCGAAAAGAGAGCTACCGGTTGCGGTTCTGCTTGAACTCCCGGATAGCCTGGTTCACGTCATATTTCTGTCCGTTCTTGAAGGCGATGATGAAAGCCTCCGGAAACTTATCCAGCTTTTCCTTGCGCAGGCGATAGATTTCGTTGTAATTGGTGGATGCACCCAGGGTATATTTCACCAGATAGCCTTCCTGGAAACTATCGTAATCGGTTTCGCCCTTGAAATGAGCATCGCCCTTGCGAAGGTTTCTACTACCTACGAAAATCTGAAGCTTGAAGACCGGCGCATCTGCTACCTCAGCCTTCTTCACTTTCTTCTCCACCCGCTTTGGCTGTTCAGGCGTTGCCTCTTCACGCTTCGGCTGCTTTCCCCTCGTTACGACACGAGTCTTAGGTGCCGGTTCCTGATTAGGAACTATCTTCGGTAGATTCACTTCTTCGGAATCCTTGGCACGATAAGGAACGGAAACCGATCTGTCGTACTTATTCTTGTATTTTGCGAAAGCCTCGTAGATGCCACGGGCGATATCATCCACTCTGCTGTCATTGTTGAGCAGGCGCTCTTCATCAGGAGTGGTGATGAATCCCAACTCAATGAGGCAGCCCGGCATGGATGTCTCTCTCAAGACCAGGAATCCCGCCTGATGCACGCCCTTGTCGGGACGGTTGGCACCATCGCAGACACCTCGCTGAATCATTCGTGCCAGATCTACGCTGCGCTCCATATTCTTGCCCTGGATGAACTCGAAGATGATATAGCTCTCAGAAGAGCGGGGATCGAAGCCCTGATATCTCTGCTGATAGTCCTTCTCCATCGAGATGACGGAGTTTTCCCGCATCGCCACATCGAGATTATCCTTGGCACGGTGCATACCGAGGGTATAGGTCTCGAAGCCACGAGCCACCTTTCCTGCCGGCAAGGCATTGGTATGCACGGAGATAAAGAGATCGGCATTGGCACGGTTGGCGATATTCGCACGCTCATTGAGCGGGATGAAGACATCCGTCTTGCGGGTATAGATGACTCTTACCTCCGGGAGATTCTGCTCCACATACTTACCGAAGCGCAAGGCAACGGCAAGATTGATATTCTTTTCCTTGGATATGGCTCCGAGTGCTCCGGCATCATGACCACCATGACCGGGGTCGATGACCAGCGTGAACCGCTTATTGGCAGCTAACGATGTCATTACAAACATGCACATCAAAGCCCATATCAGTGTTACTTTCTTACACATACTTTCTGATGATTTTGCAAAATTACTACTTTATTATCAGAAAACCTAATTCTAACTATAAGTTTTATCATTTGTTAATACAACCTCTACCCCTGCGCCGTCGCTATCGGCCCCCATCGGTGGATTCACCTTGGTGATAGAGAGTTGGAGTTTCTGGATTTCCGGGAAATCGGAAAAGAGTCTATGGGCGATTCTGCCTGCCACATGCTCCAGGAGCTTGCTGGGCACCGCCATTTCTTCTCTTACCTTCTGATAGACCTCGGCATAATTGAGGGTTCCCTGAAGATCATCGGTTTTCATGGCAGAAGAGAAGTCATAATCCAGCACCAGGTTGACAAGATAATCGTTGCCAACGATTCCTTCCTGCGGCAATACGCCATGGAAAGCATGGAAACGCACATTCCTGAGGTATATCTTACTGCTCATCAATTTCATCTTCAGTCTCCTCATAATCTATTCCGTTTTCCAAGTTATCTATTCCATTTTCTTCATTGAGGTACTTCTTCAAGGCTCTTTCCACGCCCACCCGCCAGGTGTTGAGGGTTTCGGAGGTGAGCTGCAGCAGATTGACCAGCTTGATGACGTGGGCAACCGGCATACGATAGCGCAGAACGCCGGATATAAGCTTGGCATAGTTCCAATACTCGGGATTGAACTTCTCGCTCAATCCTTCGACGGTAATCTTGTAGCCACGCTTGTTGACAAACTGGAAATCATATCGCTTCTGTCCTTCCGGGAGCACCGTCTTGATGATCCTGCCCTTGGTGACAGACTTGGGGAGCATGATGCCTTCATCCTCATCCTGCAAACCGGTGAATATCTCGTAGGGATGACCATTGAGCAATCCGACCAAAGCCACCCATTTCTCCTTATTGTTCTGGTATCTTACCACATCGCACTCCAATTCCTTAGGTCGAACCTCAACCACTTCCGGGCTGCCGATTGATTTCTGTGTTTCTTCGGAAACAAGTTTCGCCAATGGCTGATGGAGCTTATGCCAATCGACATTCTGAGCATCGAAATGCTCGTGCAGGTCAGCCAATCGGGTCTTCAAATCTTTCATCAAGGCGTGGCTCGCCTCTTCGAAAGTCATATTTTCAGTATATTCCATATTAAACGTTTAATAATTAGCTGCAAAATTAAAACAATATTTCTAAAATATGAAACGTTTGGGCAGATATTTCATCAAAAAACGCACGAAAAGCTCATTATGAAGCGAAAAATGTAAAAGAACCGTGTTCTTTTTGGGAAACTTTCATTATCTTTGCAAAAGAGAAATATAAAAAAGAAACAAGATATGGAATCAATCAAGAAAAGAACCTCGATTCGCAAATATGCCGACAGAGAGGTAACAGAAGAACTTTTGAACCAGTTGCTGGAAGAGGCGATGCGTACTCCTACCATGGGAAACCTGCAGCTCTACAGCGTAGTGGTAACCCGCAGCGAAGAGGGAAAGAAGGCTCTGGCTCCTGCCCACTTCAACCAGCCGATGGTGACAGGCGCTCCTGTGGTACTCACCATCTGCGCTGACTACCGCCGCACCACCCTCTGGGCAGAAAACCGCAAGGGAACCCCGGGATACGACAACATCCTCTCGTTTATGAATGCGGCTACCGATGCCCTGCTCTTCACGCAGACCTTTACCAATCTGGCAGAAGAGGCGGGTCTGGGAACCTGCTTTCTGGGCACCACGGTGTATATGCCGAAAATGATCATCGACACCCTGAAGTTGCCGAAGCTGGTAATGCCAGTGGCTACCCTTACCATCGGATGGCCGGATGAGCAGCCTGCCCAGAGCGACCGTCTGCCATTGAGAAGCATCATCCACAACGAGCATTTCAAGGATTATACCCCAGAAAAGATTGATGACTTCTATGCCGAGAAGGAAGCACTGGAAGAGAACCAGGAGTTTGTACGCATCAACAACGTAGAAACATTAGCCCAGGTTTTCACCGATATCCGATATACCAAGAAGGATTGCGAAGCCATGAGCATCGGATTCCTCGATGCCCTCAAGCAGCAGGGATTCCTCAAGTAAATAAAAAAAGCGCATCAGAATTCTGATGCGCTTTTTTTATTTTACTTTCAGTTTTACTTATTGAAACCTGTAATCTCTACGTATGGAGCCTGACCTCTGCCATCCTCATCACGATAAGATACCTTGATAGTCTTGCACTCGTTCGGCATCAGACTGAAATAGTTATCGCTGTAGATAACTGGGAGAATCTGCTCACCATCACCACCCTTCAGGTTCAGGCGAACCAAGAGGGCAGGTACATTGCCGGTATTGCGGATCTCTACCTCGCCAACCCACTCTTCGCCCTGCAGAACGAAACGCTTGCCGCTGACAGCAACCTCTGCCTTTGGCAACTTAGAGAGTGCCTGGAGATTATCCTCTTCCTTACCCATTACATAGAAGTTGTCTGAAACCACCTGGTTGTTCTGCTCAAGAGTCAACTTGATGTAGTAAACCTCCTCATCCGGTTCGCTTACGCTAACGGCATCGAGGGTCTGGTCTTCTGCCACATTCACTTCCTTACTCTCCTCCTTGATCAACTTTCCGTACATATCAAAGACCTGAGCCTTGGCAACCAAGCCATCCTTGGCACCACCGGCAAAGTTGACCACCTCGGCAACCTTCTTCACCGGATTATACTGGATATGCAATGGCTCACAAGCCTTCTTCACACCAAAGTAAGCAGCAGTTGGCTCAAAGTAATAATCGTAGGTACACCAAACCATGCTTGGCCAGCAGGCATGACTCATCCAGATGAGCAGACCAAGACGGTCCTGCTGAGAAGACTCGTACATCGCACGGTAGCCATCATAGTTAAGCCACTGTGCCCACTTGGTAAACTGCTCAGCACTCTGAGGCTTGCCATAACGTTTTTCCATGATGTTGTTGAAAGACTCACCTCCCTGGGCGCCCTTCAATGTATAATCATGCTGTCCCCAGGCATCGCTTTGAGGCCACAGATGCTCCGGTTCCATCATTCTGCTCAGCGATTCAAAGGTAGGCACATTAGGCATACCACGCTCCGAATGCAGCTTATGGCTCTGGTTAGCGAAGTAGAAAGACGGCGACTTCATCTGGTAAGGACCATGACCGCTGACACCGAGGTCGGCTGAGCTAGGAATATAGCCCAACTGTGGATGGATATCCTTGACCTGCTCTCTCAGCACCTTGTCGATGGATGCAGGAGGGAAACCCTCGTTTCTACCGCAATAGATACCGATACAAGCATGGCTGCGGATGCGGGAGATGTAATCGGCAGAGTTCTCGAGAAACATCTTGTCGTCATCAGGATCCGGTCCGTCCCATGGGTTAGCCAACCAGAAGTCCTGCCAGATCATGATACCATACTTATCGCATGCCTCATACAGTTCCTCATCACCAATCTGACCTACCCAGTCGCGAATCATATTGTAGTTCATCTCCTTATGGTAGCGAACGGCAGCATCGTATTCACGTCCACGGTAGTTGAGGTTGGTCTCAGAGAATCCCCAGTTACCACCCAGTGGGTTCAATCTCTTGCCATTGATGTAGATCTTGGTCTGGGTATCCAGGTCGGCATAGCTCATCTGGCGGATACCCGCCTTATAGTTGACCTCAGAGATTACCTCGCCTGAAGCCTTGTCAGATACCTTGAAACCAGCATCATACAAATAAGGTGAACCATAGCCGTTAGGCCACCAGAGATTCATGCGCTGGTTCTTGAGCTGAGGATAATCAGCTGGAGCGAAAGCCACCTCACGCTTCTCGTTTGGCTGCAGGCTAACTTCCTGCTCAAACTGGATCTTACCGATAAAACCAGAAAGCTTCACAGTCTTAGCCACGGCATCTGCATTCTTCAGGAAGACAGATGGAGTCATGGTTGCCAATGTATCCGGCAGATTCAAAGTAGATGTTACCAGCGGATCGGAAACGCTCACACCGTTATCGTGGGTGAGATAGACATCATTCCAGATACCGATTTCACGACCTGGGGTATTGGTAATCCAGTCCCAGCCGATAGATGCGTGGAAGGTTGGGTTATCAGCACCCAACTCACCACCATTGAGGTCGGTATTCTGGAGATTCTTCTGCTTCACCACGCCGAAGTGGGCATTCTTGATGACATGCACCTCGAGCTTGTTGGCACCCGTCTTCAACTTCTTGGTCACGTCGATGCGAGAGCGGATAAAGGCACCGTCGATTCTGCCAATCTTCTCACCATTCAGAAGGATATCTGCCTTCCAGTTGATACCATCGAAGTTGAGATAGGTATGCTGGTTCTTGTTGGCAGATGGCTGATGGTTGATGGTAGTACGATACCAGAAATCAGAGTTGAAGAACGACTCGGAAATCTGTCGCATATTATCATCGTAGCGGTTATCAGGCACCGCACCGATATTCATATAGCTGGTAAGCACGGTACCAGGAACGGTAGCCTGAATCCAGGCATCACTTCCCTCACGGCGCAACTGCCACTGGTTGAGCATCTGCTTGCCATTCTTAGAAGCCAAAGTGTTGGCTGCCTCGGCACGCAAGCCACCCTTACCCATCACCTGCATCTCAGACAAGGCATAGCGACCGGAAGCATCCGGCTGGGTAAGCAGCAATCTCACATATCTGCCATGCCCCTTGCAAGCCACCTTCTCGGTCAAGCCCTTCTGCTTCTGCTGACCCAGGGTAGCAATATCACTCCAGTTTCTGGCATCGCTGGAAACCTGAATCTTGCCCTGTCGAGCCTTGTTGACCCAGAAGAGATTCACCTGATCGAAATCAGCCACAGTACCCATATCTACATAGAGCCACTGGGCATTCTTTGCCAATTCAGACTTCCATACACTGGAGAAGTGCATGGATGGACGCCATGAAGTGGTATTATCGATGAGTTTGACGCGCCACCACGCAGCACCCGGCATAGTAAATTCGATGCGTACGTGCTCGTAGTTGCCCGGTTTCTTCAAAGGAATGGAAACATTCAGTTTGCGGAGCGGCAGGCGCACCACATCCTGGAACTTGTTTGGGTCGGAACTTACCTGCTGTTTGGTAGCCTCGCCAGGAAGTCCGGTGCCTTTCTCTTCTCCCAGCACCTCCCATTTCTGACCATTGTGTGACCCCATCACACGAATCACATATCCCTGAGTAGCCTTGTCCTGATAGTAAGCCAATTCACCTGTAAACTTCAGGTTTCTGAGGTTTACCTTCATGCCTTCCCAATTGAACTCAGCAAAAGCCTTCTCGCCCTTGATATACTGACTGGTGACCGTGTTGCCATCAATCATCTTCTCCTTGTCACGGTTGGACAACTCGCCTTCATTCGTTCTTACCCTCAGGAAGGAAGGAGCCTTGCTGGTGATGATACCATCTGTTACCAGATGACCTGTAAGATTGAAATCGGCATTCGAGGAAGTATATACCATACGGTTCAAGGCAATGTTCCTATAGATATCATCCTTCACCATTTGAGGAGCCGTAAACTGAGACGGGCGTCCCGGATACTGTCCGATACCCCTTGTCCCGGTCTGATCGTCGGCATAAGTCAAGCCCAGAGTCTGGCTGAGTAAAGCTATAACCACAACTGCTTTCTTCATTATTTTTTTAAGTTTAAGTAATATACTAAGTTTTGTGCAAAGTTACAAAAAAAAATCATACGTGCAAATATTTTAAACCAATTTATTTATTCTTGCGTATTTTGGGGGCAAAAACTACTCAACGACGATTGGCTTGTACTTAGGTATAAGCACCTGGCTTGCCATCGAAGCCCATGAAGGTGAAGGCAGAACCCTGACCCTCTGCGTAGGTGAAG
>ULNV01014668.1_pt1 | contig 10889 bp, 7 predicted proteins | sample 1952011 | NCBI WGS metagenome assembly ULNV01 (sample SAMEA4835586, study PRJEB28245) | human gut metagenome | biome: gut microbiome; material: fecal sample | place: Denmark | collected 2008
ATCTCACGTCCGTCCTGGTCTATGCCAAGAATCTCTGGTATTCTATCTCCTATATTCATAATTCTATATTTATTTATATATGTCTTGTTGAAATGCAAAGATAATAAAAATAATGCGAACCGATGTGATTCTTATGATTTTTAACACTATTGATGACTGAACTAACGGTTATCGGTCGAAAGGAAAACGTAAAAGGCAAAAGCAATCAGGGTTTGAATGCTTTTGCCTTTTTGCGATTTGTTATATTACTTCTTGAATCCGAAAATCTTGTTGAAGATTTTCTTTACCACGTTTTCTTTCTTCTGTGGATTTACCACTGGCTCATACTTGCGTGAACCCTGCTTGTCGCCCTTTTTCTGAGCTGGGGCTGGCTTCTGCTGAGGAGCTGCCCCCGGTTTCTGTGGAGCTGCATTCTGCTTCTGCTGGTTGTTTGGATTCTGCTTCTTCTGAGCTACGCCTCTGCCACGACCGTTGCTTCCTGGGCGTACATTGTTTTCTGTACCAGGGCGCTGCTGAGGGTTTGCATTCTCAGCATTGTTACCGTTGTTGCCATTGTTACCATTGCGGCGTTTGTTGTTGTTGCGACGCTTGTTGTTTGGATTGTCGTTGCTTCTTGTCTGTTCGCCTTCCTGGTTTTGTGGATATGGCTTGTTCTGCTGAGGCTTCTTGTTGCCCTGCTTCTGCTGTCCGTTCTGACCGTTCTGCTGATTGTTCTGTCCGTTCTGCTGAGCCTCACCGTTCTGTACCTTTCCTTCCTTAGGAGCTTTCTCCTGTCGGTTGTTAGGGTTGTTTGGCTTATGCTTATGAGCAGTCTGCTCGCGGTCTTTCTGGCGTCTGTTTTTAGCCTTGGTCTTTTCGCCGTTCTCATTTCCGCCACGTCCATTGCCCTTGCGTCCGTTTCCGCCCTTGCCTCCACGTCCGCCTTTCTTGCTAGGCTTGTTCAGTTTGATATATTCAGGCCCCTCGCCGCATCCCTCAGGAAGCGGCATCTTCTCTACCACCTTCTCCAGGAACTTCTCAATCTGCTGGAACCAGAACATGTCCTCTTCGTTGACGAAGGTGATGGCTCTACCGTCGCGGTTGGCACGGGCTGTACGACCGATGCGGTGAACGTAATCTTCGGTATCGTGAGGCACGTCATAATTGATAACCATCTCGATGTCGTCGATGTCGATACCACGAGCCACGATGTCGGTAGCCACGAGCACGTCATACTGACCGCTCTTGAACTTGAACATCACATCATCACGCTCAGCCTGCTCCAGGTCTGAGTGCATGGCGCCGCAGTTGATACCGGTCTGCTGGAGGGCAGCAGCCAGCTGCTTCACCTTCATCTTGCTGCCACTGAATATGATGACACGCTTCATGTCGCCAGCCTTGAAGATATCCTTGATGATGGTCATCTTCTGGGTTTCGTAACATACGTAAGCCTCCTGCTTGATTTTCTCTGCAGGCTTGCTCACTGCGAGCTTGATCTCTACTGGATCCTTGAGCAGCGACTTTGCCAATTCCTCAATCTTCTCTGGCATGGTAGCCGAGAACATGATGGTCTGGCAAGTCTTAGGCAGCTTGGCAGCGATGGTATTGATATCCTCTGAGAAACCCATGTCGAGCATGCGGTCGGCCTCGTCGAGGATGAAGAAGCTAACCTTGCTGAGGTCTACGTTGCCCAGCGAGATGTGGGTGATGAGACGTCCTGGTGTAGCGATGACTACATCGGCACCCATGCGGAGACTCTTCAGCTCCTGATCGTAGCGGTTACCGTCGTTTCCACCGTATACAGCCACGCTGCTCACGTCCTGCAGATAATAGCCGAAGCCCTGCATCGCCTGGTCAATCTGCTGTGCGAGCTCACGGGTAGGCGACATGATGACGCAGTTGATGGCATCCTTAGGATAGCCACCATCATCCAGCTTGCTCAATACCGGCAGCAGATAGGCAGCTGTCTTTCCGGTTCCGGTCTGGGCTACGCCGAGCACATCATGACCTTCCAATATCTCTGGTATACATTTTTCCTGTACTGGGGTGCATGTGTCGAATCGCATATCGTATAATGCGTCGAGCACGTTGTCGTTTAAATCTAATTCGTCGAAATACATTTTCTTTTTTTTTTTCAATGTTTATTACCTCGGTGCCTTGCGGTAGCAGAAGTATGCCACGAAGGCGTAAATGATGTTAGGCAACCATGCCGCCAGCATTGGCGGGAAGTTTGCCTGGATGGCGAAGGTGGCGCAGACAGTCTGCAGCATGATATAGCCGAAACTCAAAGCCAGACCCAGTCCCAGAGCCTTACCCATGCCGCCCTTGCGCTTGCGTGAGGAGAGCGACACGCCGATGATGGTGAGGATGAATGAGGCGAAGGAGGAGGCGATGCGCTTATGATACTCCACCTTGTACTGTACCACATTGCCCGAACCGCGGTTGATCTGCTTGGAGATGTAATCCTTCAGCTCCGGACTGGTAAAGGTTTCCTGCTGTCCCTTGGAGTAGACCAGGTCGGTTGGCTCCATGGTGATGAGCGTATCTTTATTCATTCCGCTCGTAATCTTCTCTTTCATGCCATGCAGTCGGCGTACCTTCCAGTTGGTTAGTTTCCAGTGGTATTTGGAATCGCTGATGGTATCATACTGTATTTCTGATGCCGTCAGGTGGCTCACCAGTTTCTTTTCCTGGAACTTGTCTAGACAGAATCCGTAGCCCCTCTTTGAGTTGTTGTCGTAATGCTGGATGTAGGCTATCACGCCTCGGTCCACCTGCAGCTGCACGTTTTCGGCAGAGGTATTCTTCTTCTTGTTCTTGTACATCGTCTCAAAGTTCTGTCGGATGACCGTGCCGTGCGGAATCACATAGGCAGAGAGCGTGTAGGAGAGTGCCGAGAGGAATATGCAGGTAATCATGTACGGGCGAAGCAGGCGCTTGAACGATACTCCCGATGCCAGCATGGCGATGATCTCTGAATTGCCTGCCAGCTTGGAGGTGAACATGATGACCGCTACGAACACGAACAGCGCACTGAAGAGGTTGGCGAAGTATGGCACGAAGTTGGCATAGTAATCGAAGATGATAGCTCGTGCCGGTGCATGATACTCGGTAAACTTCGACAGGTTGTCGTTGAAGTCGAACACGATGGCAATGGTGATGATGAGCGCTATCGAGAAGAAGTAGTAGCCTACGAACTTCTTGATGATATACCAGTCCAATCGTTTGATGTATCTCAGTGGGTTGAGATACTTGAGCACCTTGAGGAATCGCAGTTTATGCCCAATCCATCGCATGACCTTTCCCATCCAGCTCAGTTTTCTGCCCAGCCATCTGAGGGCAGCGGTGAGCCATCCGAATCTTCGAGCCATGGTTCTGCCGAACTTTAATCTTCTGCGATGTTTTCTGATGTATTTAAAATCTTTCATAAATCAGTATTTTCCGGGAGCAGGAGCCGTCGGGGGCTCCATGCTCCTGAGACTTCTTACTCCTAACTTCAGTAATTTAAATTCTTCTGCCGAGCTGGTCGATGACAGATCGCTTCCACTGTACGAAGTCGCCCTGCTCTATATGCTGGCGTGCATCGGTAACGAGTCGCAGATAGAACGAGAGGTTGTGGATGCTGGCTATTTGCATCGCCAGGAGTTCCTGTGCCTTGAAGAGGTGGTGCAGGTATGCCTTGCTGGTAATCTGGTCGATTTCGCATCCGTCCGGATCCACTGGGCTGAAATCCATCTCCCATTTCTTGTTGCGCATGTTCATGGTGCCGTTGTAGGTGAAGAGCATCGCGTTTCTTCCGTTGCGGGTTGGCATCACGCAGTCGAACATGTCTACGCCTCGCTCGATGGCTTCCAGGATGTTCTGAGGGGTACCCACGCCCATCAGGTAACGTGGCTTGTCCTTTGGCAGGATTTCGTTCACCACTTCTATCATATCATACATCACCTCGGTAGGCTCGCCTACAGCCAGACCTCCGATGGCGTTGCCGTCTGCTCCCTTGTCTGCGATAAATTTGGCTGCCTCGCGGCGGAGTTCCGGGAAGGTGCAGCCCTGTACGATAGGGAAGAGGCTCTGCTGGTAGCCGTAGAGCGGTTCGGTCTCGTTGAAGCGCTTCAGGCAGCGGTCCAGCCAGCGCTGGGTCAGTTCAAGACTCTTTTTGGCATACTGGAAGTCGCTCTGTCCCGGAGGGCATTCGTCGAAAGCCATCATGATGTCGGCACCGATGATGCGCTCCGTATCCATCACGTTTTCCGGTGTGAAGAAGTGCTTGCTTCCGTCGATGTGTGAGCGGAATTCGCAACCTTCCTCCTTCAGCTTGCGGATGCCCGTGAGCGAGAATACCTGGAAGCCGCCGCTGTCGGTGAGGATAGGGCGGTCCCAGCCGTTAAACTTGTGCAGTCCGCCTGCAGCCTTGATTACTTCAAGTCCCGGACGCAGATAGAGGTGATAGGTGTTGCCCAGGATGATCTGAGCCTTCACCTGCTTTTTGAGTTCCTCGAAGTGTACACCTTTCACGCTGCCCACCGTTCCTACTGGCATGAAGATAGGAGTCTTGATCTGTCCGTGGTCGGTGGTGATGATGCCGGTGCGTGCATCGCTAGCCTTATCTGTTACTTGTAATTCAAATTTCATTTTTAATTCTTTTTGTCATTTTCTGGAATGGTGAAGTCGATAGGGTGCTTTACCTTTTCATCGGTGAGGGCAAATTCCCATACGTCGGCCACGTCTTCTACATAGTGGAAGGATACGCCCTTGAGATATTTTGCCGGAATCTCTTCGATGTCTTTGCGGTTGTCCTTGCAGATTACGATGTCGGTGATGCCGGCGCGCTTGGCTGCAAGTATCTTCTCCTTGATGCCGCCTACTGGCAGAACCTTTCCGCGCAGGGTGATTTCGCCCGTCATGGCTGTGTTCTTGCGAACCTTGCGCTGGGTGATGGCCGAGGCGATGCTGGTGGCGATGGTAATACCTGCCGATGGACCGTCTTTCGGAGTGGCTCCTTCCGGTACGTGGATGTGGAGATTCCAGTTCTCGAAGATGCGGTAGTCTACGCCCAGCAGGTCGATGTGCGACTTGATGTATTCCAGGGCGATGACTGCCGACTCCTTCATCACGTCGCCCAGATTGCCGGTAAGGGTCAGCTTGCCAGCCTTGCCACGGCTCAATGAGGTCTCGATGAAGAGAATCTCGCCGCCCACAGAGGTCCACGCCAGTCCGGTTACCACTCCGGCATAGTCGTTGCCCTGATAGATGTCGCGGTTGAATGGCGGATTGCCCAGGAGTTCCTTCACCTCGTCCATGCCGATGGTAGAATGCTCCAGCTTGCCGTCACATGCCATCTTGTATGCCACCTTTCTCAGGCACTTGTTGATCTGCTTCTTCAGCTGTCTTACTCCGCTTTCGCGTGTATAGTGCTCGATGATGCATTCCAGGGCAGCCTTGTTGAAGCTGATTTTCTCCTCCTGCTTGTCAAGACCGTTGTTCTCCAGTTCCGTAGGTACCAGGTGGCGCTTGGCTATTTCTATCTTTTCCTCGGTAATGTATCCGCCCACTTCTATCAGCTCCATACGGTCGAGCAATGGGCGTGGGATGCTTCCCAGGTCATTGGCTGTTGCGATGAAGAGAACCTTCGAGAGGTCGTAGTCGGCATCCAGATAGTTGTCGTGGAAGGCGTTGTTCTGTTCCGGGTCCAGCACTTCGAGCAGAGCCGATGCCGGGTCGCCCTGGAAGTTGTTCTTGCCCACCTTGTCTATCTCGTCGAGGATGAAGACAGGGTTGCTGCTGCCAGCCTTCTGGATGTTCTTGATGATGCGTCCTGGCATGGCTCCGATATAGGTGCGGCGATGACCGCGTATTTCTGCCTCGTCGTGCAGTCCGCCCAATGACATGCGCACGTATTTGCGCTTCATGGCGTCGGCGATGCTCTTGCCGAGACTGGTCTTTCCTACTCCCGGAGGACCGTAGAGGCAGAGTATCGGACTCTTCTGTCCGCCGTTCAGTGCTCTTACAGCCAGGTATTCCAGGATGCGCTCCTTCACCTTTTCCATGCCGTAGTGGTCACGGTTCAGTATTCTCTTGGCGCGCGACAGACTCAGGTCGTCCTCGGTATATTCATTCCAAGGCAGGTCTACCATGGTCTGCAGGAAGCTTATCTGTATGGAGTAGTCGGGACTTTGCGGATGGATGGTGTCCAGCTTGGCAAGTTCCTTCTTGAATATCTTCTGAGTGGCCTCGTTCCAGTTCTTTCCTTTGGCTTTCTCTATGATTTCCTTTCTCTCCGGTCTTCCGTCTCCATCTCCCAGTTCTTTTCTGATGTTTCTTATCTGCTGTTTCAGGAAGTATTCCTTCTGTTCCTCGTCCAGGTCATAGCGGGTCTTCATGCTGATTTCGTTCTGCAGGTGGAGCAGTTTCGATTCCTTGTGCAAAGCTCTGAGGGCTTCTAGCAGACGGTCGTTCAGTGTGTCCTGTTCCAGCATCTTCATCTTGTCTTCGATGCTGAAAGGGATGGCGCTGCAGATGAAGTTTCCCTGGATGGTGCTATGCGACATCTCGTTGATGGCATAAACCAGGTCGGTAGGGATATTATCGTTGGCGTTGATATAGCTGATGGTTTCCTTCAGGAGTGTCTGGTGGATGGTTGGGAAATCGGTATCGTTTTCCGCTGGCCATATTTCCGGCAGACTGGTTACGCTGGCGCTATAGTATGGAGTGGTTTTCTCGATTTTCTCCAGGTGACATCTGCCCAGGCACTGGATGATGATGGTCTGGTTGCCCGAACCGTCAGGCATGTTGATTACCTTTACGAGTTTGGCGAAGACACCTGTATCATACAGGTCGGCTTCCTTTGGATGGTCTTCATCCTTGTTCTTCTGGCAGAAGACGCAGAAGATGGTATTTGGCTTGTTAGCCAGTTTTTCTGCCAGATTCTTGCTGGCAGCTCTCCCCACGACGATAGGGATGAGCACAGTAGGAAAGGCAACGAGCTCTCTGGTGCAGAGCATCGGATAGATTCCTGCCGGATTTTCTGTGAGCAATGAGCTTGGATCGCCCTCGAAATCGGCAAACATTTGTATCTGAGTTTCGTTTCTTTTCATTTCTTTTATCGAATTCTTATTTTTAAGGTGCAAAGTTACTCATTTTTTTGCGAATTCGTGTAGAAGTATAGATTATTTAATAAATAAAAGCCGATTTATCTCCGTTATGAGTGGCAAAAGACAGTCTTTTTCCCGATATTTTACAATATATGGCTCTGTTGCACGTTATTATCTCTGAAATGGATAGTTTTGGAAAATAAAAAATAACGAGAGAAGATTTATGGCTGGATTTACATTTAAGCAGTTTGAAATACAGCAGGATCGCTGTGCAATGAAGGTGGGCACCGACGGGGTGCTGCTGGGTGCATGGGCTGAGGGTGGACAACGTATACTCGACATTGGGTCGGGTACGGGACTTATCTCGCTCATGATGGCGCAGCGTTTCCCTGAGGCTCAGGTTTGGGGAATAGATATTGATCCGGATGCCTGCATGCAGGCTAGGGAGAATGTGGCAGCCAGTCCTTTTGCCGACCGGGTAGGGATAGCGTGCTGCGCCTTGCAGGATTTTTCGAAGCTGGAAGCGGCTAAGGCTGACGGAATGCTTTTCGATGCGATAGTAAGCAATCCGCCTTTCTTTGTGAATGGGTTGAAAAATCCTGACAGTAAGCGTGCGATGGCTCGGCATTCTGACAGTCTGCCGTTTCCGGTTCTGATGAAGGGTGTCAGGCGATGGCTTTCCGATGAGGGCGTGTTCTCTGCGATAGTGCCGTCCGATGTGCTGGAGTCTTTTGTTTCAGAAGCCTATTGCTCAGGACTTTCGCTTGTCCGGCAGTGTGGTGTGAAGACGGTGGAGCGCAAGCAGCCCAAGCGCTATCTTGTTGCCTTCTCCAAGCGTCGTGCGGGCATGATGGATAAGTGCACGGAAATCATGACGGATTCTGAAGGAAACCGTTCTGAATGGTATGCGAAAATTACGGAAGAATTTTATCTGGAATAGTGAGTATTGATTATTTAGTAGTGATTATTTAGTAGTGATTATTGATTAGTGATTATTGATTAGTGATTATTTAATAGTGGTTAGTGGGTAATTGCACAAGGATGATGTCAATCCGCAGGCAAATTAATCACTACTCACTAATCACTACTCACTAATCACTACTAACTACTCACTACTCATTAATCACTATTTCAAAGGTTCAGTTTCCTTTGCACCATTTTGCTGATGGCTTCCACCTTCTTGCTCTGTCGCTGGATGTCCTTGTGGATATCGTCGCGCACGGCATTCAGGTCGTTGAAGAACTCGGCAATGCCATTCTGTATCATGTTTGGCTTGCGTACGCTCTTGTCAGCAAATGGGTTAACTACCATCTTGATGCCTTTTTCTTCAAGATGAACATCTATTTCGGCTCCCGTCATAACCGGATCGCCATCATAGTGTATCACGCCAGGCTGGCTTCTCGTGATATGCAACTTCTTACAACGGAACGATTTGATTTTCGAGTTTTTGTCGAGTGTCTTGTTGAACATGTCGAAGCTGACCTGCGGAGCCTCAATCACATCGAACGGCTCCATGATGACAACGTCTATCAGTCCGTCGCTCATCGAAGCCTGCGGAGCAATATAGGCATTGTTGCCATATTGCGATGCGTTGGCGCAGGAAATCAGGAACGCCTTGTATTGCTTGGTTCCCGTCTCGTCTTCCAGCGTATACGTCTCCGGCTCATACTTCAGTCCTTCTCTCAGTATGTTTTCTGCATAGCTGATAGGTCCCCGTTTTCCACTCTCTGCAAACTTCATGCTGACGAAGGCGTCGAAGCCCATGCCGCAGGTGCAGAAGAATGGATGACCGTTGATGACGCCATAGTCGAGATCGTTGATTTTGCATGCGTTGATTACCTCGATGCTCTTCTTCAGGTTCATCGGCAGGAGGAGGTGGCGTGCCAGTCCGTTGCCCGAACCGCAAGGCAGAATGCCCAGGGCCGTGTCCGAATGAACCAGCGAACGGGCTACTTCATTGACGGTTCCGTCTCCCCCCACAGCCACTACGATGTCGGCGTGGTTGTTCTTGGCCTCTGTAGCCAGTTCCGATGCATGTCCTGCTCTTTCAGTCAATTTTATCTCGTACTCAAAAAGCTCTTTGTCCAAAGTTGAATCAATCAGATTCGGAATGCCAGCCTTGCTGGCTGTTCCCGAAATGGGATTCATGATGAATATTATCTTTTTCTTCATTTTTGTGTCAAGAGTTTAGTGATTTTGTACTGCAAAAGTAATAAAAATACCTAAAATGGCAAGATTTATCATTAAAAAAAACGCTAAAAATAAACTTTCTTAGGAAAATAGCGGATTTATTAGTCTTTTTTTGTATCTTTGCACCCTGAAATGTAGAAAAATAAAAAATCGAAAATAAAGTACACCTATTAATAATGGGACAATTACAAGAAAGATACAAGAATTATCGTGAACCACAGAAGTATATGGCTGCCGGTGTGTATCCATATTTCCGTGAAATCACAAGTAAGCAGATGACCGAGGTTACCGACATTGACGGTCACAAGATTTTGATGTTCGGCTCTAATGCTTATCAGGGTTTAACCAACGATCAGCGCGTTATCGATGCAGCTAAGGCTGCGCTCGACAAGTACGGCTCTGGCTGTGCAGGAAGCCGCTTCCTCAATGGTACCCTCGATTTACATGTGCAGCTCGAGAAAGAGCTCGCTGAGTTTATTGGTAAAGATGAGACATTGTGCTTCTCTACTGGTTTCTCTGTAAACCAGGGTGTGTTGGCATGTGTGGTAGGTCGTAACGACTATATCATCTGTGATGATCGCGACCACGCTTCCATCGTAGACGGTCGCCGTCTCTCTTTCGCTACCCAGCTTCACTACAAGCACAACGATATGGAAGATCTGGAGCGTGTGCTCTCTAAGCTCCCTCAGGAGGCTATCAAGCTCATCGTTGTTGACGGTGTGTTCTCTATGGAGGGCGACTTGGCTAACTTGCCTGAAATCGTTAAGCTCAAGCATAAGTACAACTGCTCTATCATGGTAGACGAGGCTCATGGCCTTGGCGTATTCGGCAAGCAGGGACGTGGCGTTTGCGACCACTTCGGTCTGACCGATGAGGTAGACCTCATCATGGGTACCTTCTCAAAGAGCTTGGCATCTATCGGCGGTTTCATCGCATCAGACAAGGATACCATCAACTTCCTCCGTCACAACTGCCGTACCTACATCTTCAGTGCATCCAACACTCCAGCAGCTACAGCAGCAGCGCTTGAGGCACTCCACATCATTCAGAATGAGCCAGAGCGTTTCGAGAATCTCTGGGATGTTACCCACTATGCATTGAAGCGTTTCCGTGAGGAAGGTTTCGAGATTGGTGAGACAGAGAGTCCAATCATTCCTCTTTACGTACGCGATGCAGAGAAGACCTTCGTGGTTACCAAGATGGCTTATGATGCAGGTGTGTTCATCAACCCTGTTATTCCTCCAGCTTGTGCTCCTCAGGATACATTGGTACGTTTTGCCCTCATGGCTACTCACACAAGAGACCAGGTTGAGCAGGCTGTCCAGATCTTGAAGAAGATTTTCGTAGAAGAGGGAATCATCAAGTAGTATGTATTGAGCAATCATATATATTATATATAATAAGGTATATAGGGCGATTTCGGTATGAAGTTGCCCTATATTCGTATATAAAGGCAGGCGAACAGAGGGAAAAGAATCTTTTTTAGAAAAAAAGTTATTCAAAAATTTGGTGAAACAAAAAAAATGTTGTACCTTTGCAGCCGCAAATCAGAAATGATACTTGCCCTAAATGATAAGAGGTTATCATAGAGAAAAAGACGGGGTGTAGCGCAGCCCGGTAGCGCTCCTG
>ULNV01018691.1_pt1 | contig 10842 bp, 6 predicted proteins | sample 1952011 | NCBI WGS metagenome assembly ULNV01 (sample SAMEA4835586, study PRJEB28245) | human gut metagenome | biome: gut microbiome; material: fecal sample | place: Denmark | collected 2008
ATTGGTACGATTGGTCACGTTGACCATGGTAAGACTACTCTGACAGCTGCTATCTCTAAGGTTCTTCACGACAAGGGCTTCGGTAGCGAGGATGTAAAGTCTTTCGACCAGATTGATAATGCTCCTGAGGAGAAAGAGCGTGGTATCACCATCAACTCTGCTCACATCGAGTATGAAACAGCTAAACGTCACTACGCACACGTAGACTGTCCGGGACACGCCGACTATGTAAAGAACATGGTTACTGGTGCTGCTCAGATGGACGGTGCTATCCTTGTTGTTGCTGCAACTGACGGTCCTATGCCTCAGACACGTGAGCACGTCCTGCTCGCTCGTCAGGTGAACGTACCCCGCATGGTGGTATTCCTGAATAAGTGTGATATGGTTGAGGACGAGGAGATGCTCGAACTCGTTGAGATGGAGGTTCGCGAGATTCTCGACCAGTACGGTTATGAGGAGGATACTCCTATCGTTCGTGGTTCTGCACTCGGTGCTCTGAACGGTGTTGAGAAGTGGGTTGACAAGGTAATGGAGCTGATGGATGCTGTTGATACATGGATTCAGGAGCCTCCTCGCGATCTCGACAAACCTTTCTTGATGCCTATCGAGGACGTATTCTCAATCACAGGTCGTGGTACCGTTGCTACTGGTCGTATCGAGACTGGTCGTGTTAAGGTAGGTGACGAGGTTGAGCTGCTCGGTCTCGGCGAGGATAAGAAGTCAGTTGTTACTGGTGTTGAGATGTTCCGCAAGATTCTTGATGAGGGTGAAGCTGGCGATAACGTAGGTCTGCTCCTCCGTGGTATCGACAAGAACGAGATCAAGCGCGGTATGGTGCTCTGCCATCCTGGACAGATTAAGCCTCACAAGCACTTCAAGGCTTCTATCTATGTACTGAAGAAGGAAGAGGGTGGCCGTCACACTCCGTTCGGCAACAAGTATCGTCCTCAGTTCTACCTCCGTACAATGGACTGCACCGGTGAGATCAAGCTTCCTGAGGGAGTTGAGATGGTTATGCCTGGTGACAACGTAGAGATCGAGGTTGAGCTCATTTACGCAGTAGCTCTGAATCAGGGCCTTCGTTTCGCTATCCGCGAGGGTGGTCGTACAGTAGGTTCAGGACAGATCACTGAGATCCTTGATGACTAATAAGTCGTGACCGAAAGGTCAAGCTTTTAGAACATACAAATTCCCGCACTGCTGTGTGCGGTGCGGGAATACTTACGGAATTAGCTCAGTTGGTAGAGCACTGGTCTCCAAAACCAGGTGTCGGGAGTTCGAGCCTCTCATTCCGTGCCAAAAAGAAGATAATATGTTTAAGAAGATAGTAAATTATTGCAAGACTTGTTACGACGAACTTGCGCATAAGACTACTTGGCCAACACGTGCCCAGCTTACACACAGTGCAGCGATTGTATTATCTGCTTCCCTTGTCATTGCATTGGTAGTGTTTGCTATGGACTCACTTTTCAAGTGGGTTATGAGTATGGTCTATCCCGGTTAACGTTTAAGAGAAGATGGCAACAACAACTAAAAATTGGTATGTCCTTCGCGCTGTAAGCGGTAAGGAGGCAAAGGTTAAAGAATATATCGATGCCGAACTTAAGCACAACGCGTTGCTTCAGTCACATGTTTTTCAGGTGCTTTTGCCTATGGAAAAACATGCCTCTTTGCGTAATGGTAAGCGTGTAGTGAAGGAAAAGATTTCTCTTCCTGGATACGTCTTTGTAGAGGCTAACCTCGTAGGAGACGTTGCTCACACTCTTCGATTTATGCCTAACGTGTTGGGATTTCTCGGTGGTTTAGACAACCCCTCACCTGTTCCTCAAAGCGACATCAACCGCATGCTCGGAAACGTTGAAGAAACCGAACTGCAGGATGATATCGAGATTCCTTATGTTGTTGATGAGACAGTCAAAGTTACTGACGGCCCGTTCAGCGGCTTTAGTGGTGTTATCGAGGAGGTGAATGCCGAGAAGAAGAAACTCAAGGTGATGGTTAAGATCTTCGGACGTAAAACTCCGTTGGAGCTTAGTTTTATGCAGGTTGAAAAGGAAGGCTGATAGGGTGTTACGATTCTAACAGTTCTTGCTTTTATATTAATCATTTAATTATAACAAAAAAGAAATGGCTAAAGAAGTTGCTGGATTAATCAAATTACAGATTAAAGGTGGCGCTGCGAATCCTTCTCCTCCAGTAGGACCCGCACTGGGTTCTAAGGGTATCAACATAATGGGATTCTGCAAAGAGTTCAACGCCAGAACCCAAGATAAGGCTGGAAAGATTTTTCCTGTCGTTATCACTTACTACACCGACAAGTCATTCAGCTTTGTTATCAAGACTCCTCCTGCAGCTGTGCAGCTCAAGGAGGCAGCTAAGGTAAAGAGCGGTTCTGCTCAGCCTAACCGTAAGAAGGTCGCAAGTGTAACTTGGGAGCAGGTAAAGGCTATTGCAGAGGACAAAATGAATGACCTCAACTGTTTTACAGTAGAGTCAGCCATGAGACTGATAGCCGGTACAGCTAGAAGTATGGGTATTACTGTGAAAGGGGACTTCCCTGAATAATAATTAAACTTCAATTAAGAAAATGAGTAAACTGACAAAAAATCAGAAATCAGTCGCTGATAAGGTTGAAGCAGGGAAAGCATACTCTTTGGAAGAGGCATCACAGCTGGTGAAAGACATTACCACCACTAAGTTTGATGCATCTCTCGATATCGACGTTCGCCTGGGTGTAGACCCTCGCAAGGCAAACCAGATGGTTCGTGGCGTCGTTTCTCTTCCTAACGGAACCGGTAAGGTTACCCGCGTTCTCTGTCTCTGTACACCTGATCAGGAGGCTGCTGCCAAAGAGGCAGGTGCCGACTATGTTGGTCTTGACGAGTATATCGAGAAGATCAAAGGTGGTTGGACAGATGTTGATGTTATCATCACAATGCCCTCATGCATGGGTAAGCTTGGTCCCCTCGGCCGTGTACTCGGTCCCCGTGGCCTGATGCCTAACCCCAAGAGCGGCACTGTTACTATGGACGTTGCTAAGGCAGTTAAGGAGGTTAAGCAGGGTAAGATCGACTTCAAGGTTGATAAGGCTGGAATCATCCATACCTCTATAGGTAAGGTTAGCTTCACATCGGAGCAGATTTTCCAGAACGCCAAGGAGTTCATCGCCACTGTTAATAAACTGAAGCCTGCTGCTGCTAAAGGTACATACATCAAGAGTATCTTTATTTCTAGCACTATGAGTAAGGGTATCAAGGTTGATCCTAAGACTTGTGAGTAACTCTAAAAGTTTTGTACAATGAAAAAAGAAGTAAAAGATACTATTATTGTTGAACTCGGTCAGAAACTGAAGGAGTATCCTCATTTCTATCTTGTCGACGTTCACGGACTCAATGCAGAGGCTACAAGCGACCTTCGTCGCAAGTGCTTCAAGGCTGGTATCAAGATGGTTGTTGTTAAGAACACCCTTCTTCACCAGGCTCTCGAGGCTTCTGACGTAGATTTTAAGCCCATATATGGAGCACTGAAGGGCAGCACAGCTGTGATGTTCGCTCAGACCGCTAATGTTCCTGCTAAGCTTCTGAAGGATAAGGATTACCTGAAGGCAGGTGTTCCCGCCCTCAAGGCAGCTTACGCTGAGGAGTCATTCTTCCAGGCTAACCAGCTTGAGGATTTGGTTTCTCTGAAGAGCAAGAACGAGGTTATTGCAGATATCGTTGCACTGCTCCAGTCACCCGCAAAGAACGTTATCTCTGCTTTGCAGTCAGGTGGCAACACAATTCATGGTGTTCTCAAGACTTTAGGAGAGCGTCCTGAGTAATATTTCAAACAAACATTAACAAAAAAAATAAAAATTAAAATAAAATGGCAGATATTAAAGCTATTGCTGAAGAGTTAGTAAATCTTACAGTAAAGGAAGTTAATGAGTTGGCAACAGTCCTCAAGGACGAGTATGGTATCGAGCCTGCTGCTGCAGCTGTAGCTGTAGCTGCTGGTCCTGCTGCTGGTGCAGCTGACGCAGCTGAGGAGAAGTCTTCATTCGACGTTGTTCTCGCTGAGGTTGGTGGCGCAAAGCTCCAGGTTGTAAAGGCTGTTAAGGAGGCTTGCGGTCTTGGTCTGAAAGAGGCTAAGGATCTCGTAGACGGTGCTCCTTCTACAATCAAGGAAGGTGTAGCTAAGGACGAGGCTGAGAACCTTAAGAAGGCTATCGAAGAGGCTGGTGCTAAGGTAGAGCTGAAGTAATCAAGCATCTTGTCAGGAATAAAGGTTGAATTTTTTCAGCCTTTGTTCTTACTTTCATATTAATGGTTAGAATCTGCTAAGTAGGCGGGTTCTAACCTTTTTGTGTCTTTAAAACTTTTAGATTTTTAACAACACCCTATTAATATCTTCTAATGGCTTCAAAAATTGTTGATAACAGAGTAAATTTTGCCAGCGTCCACAATCCGTATCCCTATCCGGATTTTCTCGACGTGCAGCTAAAGTCGTTTAGAGACTTCCTTCAGTTGGATACGCCACCTGAGGAGCGCAAGAATGACGGTTTGTATAAGGTCTTCTCTGAGAACTTCCCCATCACGGACACAAGAAACAATTTTGTTCTTGAATTCCTTGACTACTATATCGACCCGCCCCGCTACTCAATTGATGAGTGTCTGGAGCGCGGCTTGACCTATAGTGTTCCCTTGAAGGCTAAGATGAAACTTTATTGTACTGACCCCGATCACGAGGATTTCGGTACATTCATACAAGACGTCTTTCTTGGCACAATCCCTTACATGACAAGCAACGGCACGTTCGTAATCAATGGTGCCGAGCGTGTTGTTGTGTCACAGCTGCACCGTTCACCCGGTGTGTTCTTCTCACAGGGTGTCCATGCTAACGGAACCGTGCTTTATTCTGCACGAATCATTCCGTTCAAGGGCTCTTGGATCGAGTTTGCCACTGACATCAACAACGTGATGTATGCTTACATCGACCGTAAGAAGAAATTGCCCGTAACAACTCTTCTCCGTGCCATCGGCTACGACACAGATAAGGACATCCTTCAGATTTTCGACCTTGCAGAGGAGATTAAGGTCAACAAAAAAAACATGAAGGCTGCCATTGGTCGCAAGCTTGCTGCCCGAGTGCTGAAGAGTTGGAACGAAGATTTCGTAGACGAGGACACCGGTGAGGTTGTATCTATCGAGCGTAACGAGGTGATTATGGAGCGTGAGACAGAGCTCACAGAGGATAACATTGATGAAATTCTCGAGAGCGGTACCGCTTCAATACTTCTCCACAAGGATGCAGAGGATGCAAGCAAATACGCTATCATCTTCAACACCCTTCAGAAGGATCCCAGCAACTCTGAGAAAGAGGCTGTGCTTTACATCTACCGTCAGCTGCGTAACAGCGATCCTGCTGATGACGCATCAGCTCGCGAGGTGTTCCAGAACCTGTTCTTCTCAGACAAGCGTTATGATCTTGGTGAGGTTGGTCGTTACCGCATCAACCGCAAGCTCGGTCTCTCTACCGATTCTGATATCCGCGTCCTCACAAAGGACGACATCATAGAGATTATCAAGTATCTCATCCAGCTGGTCAACTCCAACGCCAATGTCGATGATATCGACCACCTCTCTAACCGTCGCGTACGCACAGTGGGTGAGCAGTTGAGCAACCAGTTCTCTATCGGTCTTGCCCGTATGAGCCGCACCATCCGTGAGCGCATGAACGTGCGCGACAACGAGGTGTTCACACCGACTGATCTTATCAACGCAAAGACCATCTCGAGCGTTATCAACTCGTTCTTCGGAACGAACCCGCTGTCTCAGTTCATGGACCAGACCAACCCGTTGGCTGAGGTCACACACAAGCGCCGTCTCTCGGCTCTTGGTCCTGGCGGCCTGTCGCGTGAGCGTGCAGGTTTCGAGGTGCGTGACGTTCACTATACCCACTACGGTCGTCTCTGTCCTATTGAGAGCCCTGAGGGTCCTAACATCGGTCTTATTTCTTCTCTTTGCGTTTACGCTACAATCAACGACCTCGGCTTCATCGAGACACCTTATCGCAAGGTAACCGACGGTGTCGTTGACCTGAAGAACGAGGATGTTGTATATCTTACAGCCGAAGAAGAGCAAGATCACATCATCGGTCAGGGTAACGCACCTCTTCGTCCCGACGGAACCTTCATCCGCGATGTCGTTAAGTGTCGTCAGGATGCCGACTTCCCTGTTGTGCCTCCCTCAGAGGTAGACCTCATGGACGTTGCTCCTCAGCAGATCGGTTCGGTTTCTGCCGGACTCATTCCTTTCCTCGAGCACGACGACGGTCACCGTGCGCTGATGGGATGTAACATGATGCGCCAGGCTGTGCCTTTGCTCCACAATGATGCTCCTATCGTAGGAACCGGTATTGAGAAACAGGTGTGTGAGGATTCTCGCACCATGATCACAGCCGAGGGTGAGGGTGTTATCGACTACGTTGACGCTACAACCATACGTATCCTCTATGATCGCACAGAGGAAGAAGAGTTTGTAAGTTTCGAGCCTGCTCTTAAGGAGTATCGCATACCCAAGTTCCGTCGCACCAACCAGAACATGACCATCGACCTGCGTCCTATCTGTAACAAGGGTCAGCGTGTCAAGGCTGGTGACATCCTTACCGAGGGTTATGCTACAGAGAACGGCGAGCTTGCTCTTGGCCGCAACCTCCTCGTGGCTTACATGCCTTGGAAGGGTTACAACTATGAGGATGCCATCGTGCTCTCAGAGCGTATTGTCCGTGACGATGTGCTCACATCAGTGCATGTTGACGAGTATTCTCTTGAGGTTCGCGAGACAAAGCGCGGCATGGAGGAGTTCACAAGCGACATCCCCAACGTTAGCGAGGAAGCAACCAAGGATCTCGACGACAACGGTATCATTCGCATCGGTGCCCGTGTTGAGCCCGGCGACATCATGATCGGTAAGATTTCACCAAAGGGTGAGAGCGATCCTTCACCTGAGGAGAAGCTCCTCCGTGCTATCTTCGGTGACAAGGCCGGTGACGTAAAGGATTCTTCATTGAAAGCCAATCCTTCACTCAGCGGTGTCGTTATCGACAAGAAGCTGTTCACACGCGCTGTCAAGACCCGTGAGTCGAAGAAACAGGACAAGATCACACTGGCCAAGATCGACGAGGAGTATGAGGCAAAGAACGACGACCTCAAGGACATTCTCGTTGACAAGCTCCTCACCCTCACCGAGGACAAGACCTCTATGGGTGTGAAAGACTACAGCGGTGCTGAGATCATCACAAAGGGCAGCAAGTTCACAGCTACACAGCTCAAGAACCTTGAGTATGACGGCATACAGTCGAACGGATGGACAGAGGACGACCATACCAACGGTCTTATCCAGAAGCTCATCATGAACTACATACGCAAGTACAAGCTCCTCGATGCTGAGCTCAAGCGTAAGAAGTTTGCCATCACCATCGGTGACGAGATGCCTTCAGGTATCCTCCAGATGGCCAAGGTTTACATCGCCAAGAAGCGTAAGATCGGTGTCGGTGACAAGCTCGCCGGTCGTCACGGTAACAAGGGTATCGTTTCGAAGATTGTACGCATGGAGGACATGCCGTTCCTCGAGGACGGACGTCCTGTAGACCTGGTGCTGAACCCGCTGGGTGTGCCTTCGCGAATGAACCTCGGTCAGATCTTCGAGGCCATCCTCGGTGCTGCCGGTCGCAAGCTCGGCGTCAAGTTTGCTACGCCTATCTTCGACGGTGCTCATCTTGAGGACCTCTCTGAGTGGACTGACAAGGCAGGTCTGCCTCACCTATGCTCTACACACCTCTATGACGGTGAGACAGGTGAGCAGTTTGACCAGCCCGCCACCGTGGGTGTCACTTACTTCCTCAAGCTCGGTCACATGGTTGAGGACAAGATGCACGCACGTTCAATCGGTCCCTACTCGCTCATCACACAGCAGCCTCTTGGAGGTAAGGCACAGTTTGGTGGACAGCGTTTCGGAGAGATGGAGGTTTGGGCTCTTGAGGCCTTCGGCGCAAGCCATGTGCTCCAGGAGATTCTTACCATCAAGTCGGACGATACCGTCGGCCGTTCAAAGGCTTACGAGGCCATTGTCAAGGGCGATCCCATGCCTACACCTGGCATCCCCGAGTCGCTTAACGTGTTGCTCCATGAGCTTCGCGGTCTCGGTCTGAGCATCAAACTTGATTAATCCTGACACCCTAAATATTTCATATAAGATATGGCTTTCAAGAAAGATACAAAAGTAAAAAATAATTTCACGAAGATTACCATCGGTCTCGCTTCTCCCGAGGAGATTCTGGAAAATTCGTATGGCGAGGTAACCAAGCCTGAAACCATCAACTATCGTACCTACAAGCCGGAGCGTGACGGTCTGTTCTGTGAGCGCATCTTCGGTCCGACACGCGACTACGAGTGTGCCTGTGGCAAGTACAAGCGCATTCGTTACAAAGGTATCGTCTGCGACCGATGCGGTGTTGAGGTAACAGAGAAGAAAGTGCGTCGCGAGCGTAGCGGACACATCGAGCTGGTGGTGCCTGTAGCACACATCTGGTATTTCCGTTCTCTGCCCAACAAGATTGGCTACCTGCTCGGCATGCCTACAAAGAAGCTCGACGCGGTAATCTACTATGAGAAATATGTGGTTATCCAGCCGGGTGCCCTTGCAGGACGTACCGACGAGGACGGCAACGAGCTGAACGGTTCGCACAAGATGGACCTCCTCACAGAAGAGGAGTACATGGACATCCTCGACAACAAGATCGGAATAAGCAACGACTATCTTGAGGACAGCGATCCTAACAAGTTCATCGCCAAGATGGGTGCAGAGGCCATTTACGACCTGCTTGCAAACATCGATCTCGACGCTCTGTCATACGAGCTGCGTGACCGTGCCAACAACGACTCGGCACAGCAGCGCAAGACAGAGGCCCTGAAGCGTCTGCAGGTTGTAGAGGCGTTCCGTGGCAGCAAGGACATGAACCGTCCTGAGTGGATGATCATGAAGATCATTCCCGTTATCCCGCCAGAGCTTCGTCCTCTCGTGCCGCTTGATGGCGGCCGTTTCGCAACTTCCGACCTCAACGACCTCTATCGTCGTGTGATCATCCGTAACAACCGTCTGAAGCGACTCGTAGAGATCAAGGCTCCTGAGGTCATTCTCCGTAACGAGAAGCGTATGCTTCAGGAGGCCGTCGACAGTCTCTTCGACAACTCACGCAAGTCGAGCGCTGTGAAGAGTGAGAGCAACCGTCCGCTGAAGTCATTGTCCGACTCTCTCAAGGGTAAGGCAGGACGTTTCCGCCAGAACCTCCTCGGTAAGCGTGTCGACTATTCTGCACGTTCGGTTATCGTCGTAGGTCCTGAGCTGAAGATGGGCGAGTGTGGTCTGCCTAAGCTCATGGCAGCCGAGCTCTACAAGCCGTTCATCATCCGCAAGCTCATCGAGCGCGGCATTGTGAAGACCGTCAAGAGCGCCAAGAAGATCGTTGACCGTCGTGAACCCGTGATCTGGGACATCCTGGAGAACGTAATGAAGGGTCACCCCGTGCTCCTGAACCGTGCTCCTACACTTCACCGTCTGGGTATTCAGGCGTTCCAGCCTAAGCTCATCGAGGGTAAGGCTATCCAGCTCCACCCGTTGGCATGTACTGCGTTCAACGCCGACTTCGACGGTGACCAGATGGCTGTTCACCTCCCGCTTAGCAACGAGGCTGTGCTTGAGGCTCAGATCCTGATGCTTCAGAGCCACAACATCCTCAACCCTGCCAATGGTGCTCCTATCACCGTGCCTTCACAGGATATGGTGCTCGGACTCTATTATATCACCAAGCTGCGTCCCGGTGCCAAGGGCACAGGTCTGACCTTCTATGGTGCTGAAGAGGCAATCATTGCCCATAACGAGGGCCAGTGTGACCTCCACGCTCCTGTAAAGGTTATAGTTACCGACCTTGTCGACGGCAAGCTGCAGCCCCGCATGGTGGAGACCTCGGTAGGCCGTGTTATCGTCAACCAGATTATCCCTGACGAGGTAGGCTTCTTCAACGACATCATCTCTAAGAAGACCCTCCGCGGCATCATCTCAAGCGTAATCAAGGCCGTAGGTATGGCTCGTGCATGCGAGTTCCTCGACGGCATCAAGAACCTTGGTTATCGCATGGCTTATGTGGCAGGTCTGTCATTCAACCTTGACGACATCATCATCCCGCCAGAAAAGAAAGCCATCGTTGACCGTGGCCAGGACGAGGTTCGTGCCATCCAGGACAACTATAACATGGGCTTCATCACAGAGAACGAGCGTTACAACCAGGTGATCGATACCTGGACACACGTCAACAACGACCTCGCCTCTATCCTTATGAAGGAGATGACCGAGGCAGACCAGGGCTTCAACGCCGTGTTCATGATGCTCGACTCAGGTGCCCGTGGTTCTAAGGACCAGATCAAGCAGCTCTCAGGTATGCGTGGTCTTATGGCCAAGCCTATGAAGGCAGGTGCCGAGGGACACCAGATTATCGAGAACCCTATTATCTCCAACTTCAAGGAGGGTATGTCAGTGCTCGAGTACTTCATCGCTTCTCACGGTGCCCGTAAGGGTCTTGCCGATACCGCTATGAAGACCGCCGACGCCGGTTACCTCACACGTCGTCTTGTTGACGTCTCACACGATGTGATCATCACCGAGGAAGACTGTGGTACGCTCCGCGGCCTCGTATGCACCGCTCTTAAGAATGGCGATGAGGTGGTTTCATCACTCTCAGAGCGCATCCTTGGCCGTGTGTCTGTTCACGATGTTATTCATCCTTCAACAGGCGAGCTGCTCGTGG
>ULNV01005141.1_pt1 | contig 10795 bp, 8 predicted proteins | sample 1952011 | NCBI WGS metagenome assembly ULNV01 (sample SAMEA4835586, study PRJEB28245) | human gut metagenome | biome: gut microbiome; material: fecal sample | place: Denmark | collected 2008
ATGCTGAAGAGCAGCACGGAGATCTGCGTATGCGAAAGGGCTACCGCCACCACTGACAGCAGAGCGATGGCAAAGCCGAGAGAGGTTCGGTTGAGCTGCTGGCTCTGGGCAGTAATGGCGAGGATAAACATGATGAAGATATTGCTCATCACGTTCATGTTGTCCCGGTCGCCCTGATAGTGCAGACAGAGCATACTGTCAATCGCCAGCTTCACGAATACGAGGATATAGAGCAGTGAGATGCCGGTCTTGAATACCACCTTGCGCTTCAGCACCACATACATCAGCAGCGCCAGTGCGAGGGTATGAGCCAGATTAAAACAAAAGCCACCCCATGCTTTCATTATGTAAAGCAAAAGGAAGTGGTAGGGAATAACGAGAATTTCTACCAGAGTCAAAAGGCCGAAGGCAATCACCCTTCGGCGATCCACCACTCCACAGTAATCAGGACACAAATGATGTTCCAAGCGCAGACACCACTCCCAAAGTTTGTTCTTAGCTTTCATTCTTTGCTTTTTACATATAATTTAAACAGTCGTTTATACTTATTATAATCAAAGTCTTGCCCGCTTGGGGCACTTTGCATATCTTTCAGGACCTCTGAGTCCTGAATTCATTGATGTTTTACCAACTTATTTTTCTTAGTTGCAAAATTACTACTAAAAATCGAAAAACTCTAAGAAAACTGATAAAAAGTGGCTAAATAAGCAAAAAACATATGAGAAAAAGCATTTTTCAGGGTTTTTCAGTGTTTCATTTATGCGGTTTTTATTCGGTATCAGCATTTTTAGGCGCATTTTTCTTGGTTGCAATCGAAAAAGGTACTACCTTTGCAACCGTAAAAACAAAGTTCGCGGTTACAAGCCCGAGCTTTCAATCGAATCCCAAAGTTGCCGACAGGCATCTAAGAATAGAGGAGTAGATGATAAGATGATGAATAGATGATAAGATGATGAATAGATGATGAGTAAATGATAGACTTACTATTCTTTAATAAATAAAGTCTAGTTTCAAGCCTATTGAATGGAAGGAAAAGGAAATTAAGAAAAAGAAAAAGTATAAGTATAAGTAAAAGTAAAAGATGATGATGCGTTTCTCTAGAGAGGCCATTTGTCATTTTTAAATCATTAAAAGATTTTAAGTATGAACAGAAGGATTTTAATTGCGCTACTGGCTATAGGCAGCTTCATCTGCCCAGCCGTCGCTCAGAAGGTGGCCTTGAAGACGAACCTCCTTTATGATGCTACAAGCACCATAAACCTCGGCTTCGAATTCGGCCTTTCCCCCAAATGGACCTTGGATGTATCCGGCAACTACAACCCTTGGACATTTTCCAAGAACAAGAAGTGGAAGCACTGGCTTGTTCAACCAGAAGCTAGATACTGGTTCTGCAATAAGATGATGGGCTCCTTCATCGGCTTCCACGCCCTCGGAGGTTCTCATAACATAGGTAACGTAGATCTTGACTTCAAGTTCCTCGGTACCGACTTCTCCAAATTGAAAGATTACAGATACGAAGGTTGGTTCGTAGGTGCAGGTGTTGCATATGGTTATACCTGGGCTCTCTCCAAGCATTGGAACTTCGAGGCTGAACTCGGAGTGGGATACGTTTATTCGAAATCGGATAAATTTGAATGCCCACAGTGTGGTGAGAGACTCGAGAAAGACAAGGCGCATCACTACGTAGGACCTACCAAGGCGGCACTCAATCTGGTGTATGTCTTCTAATTCATGATACATTATTATATTAATAAGTAAAAACTGAAGATTATGAATACATATAAGATTTTAAACAAGACACTTGGAGCCGTCGCCCTCAGCATTCTGTTTAGCACTAACGCTATCGCTCAGGAACAGGCTGCCAAGGATATGAAAGTCCTCAACAAGGAAATCAAGAAGAAAGGTAACAAGGTAAACGTCTATATGGACCTCAACCTGGATGATGTGAAACTGGCAAGCAACAAGGGCCTCATCTTCACTCCTATCCTTTATAAAGGTGAGGATACGCTCAAGCTACCGTCAGTGGAGGTGATGGGTAACAAGAGATACATCTACTACCAGCGTACCAAGAAGACCGCTACCCAGAACCCGCTCATCGTTGCCAAGCGTGAAAACAAGGAGCCACAGACGCTCCGATACGCTTACTCTACTCCTTACCAGGACTGGATGAAGAACTCCAACTTCGCCATCAGCAATGATGCATGCGGATGTAACCAGAAACTGCTGGCAGAAAACCTGCTCACCAACAATGGCGAGGCGCTCGTTACTCCTCAGCAGCTCTACCAGGCTTATCAGCAGCCAAAGGCGGAGGCTGTGAAGATCAGACAGGAAAACGGTTCGGCTAGACTCAACTTCCGCATCAACAAGTGGGATATCGTGAAGGATCTCGGTAACAATACCAATGAGTTGGCTACCATCAAGCAGACGCTCGACCTCGTGAAGAACGACCCTGATATAACCATCACTTCCATTACCCTCCACGGATATGCTTCTCCTGACGGCAGCTATGCCAACAACGACAAGCTGTCTCGCAACCGTACCCAGGCTCTCTACAACTATCTGTTGAAGACCTACCCTATCGACAAGAAGCTCTTCAAGGTAGAATCTACAGCTGAGGATTGGGAAGGAACGCTGAAGTACATCAAGAGTCACAACATCCCTCAGAAGGAAGCTGCTCTCAAGATCATCAACAGCGATATGACTCCTGACCAGAAGGAACAGACGCTCGCAGCCAAGGCTGGTGAGGCATTCCGATTCCTCGTTGACAAGGTTTGGCCAGGCTTGCGCCGCACAGATTACACCATCGAGTACGACGTGAAGGCATTCAACCTCGAAGAGGCTCGCAGAGTAATCAATACTCGTCCGCAGAAGCTCTCTCTCCAGGAGATGTACATGGTGGCAAACAGTTATCCGAAGGGAAGCGAAGAGTACAACAATGTATTCGACACAGCCGTGAAGATGTTCCCAGAAGATAAGCTCGCCAATCTGAATGCAGCCCTTGCAGCCATCGACAGAGGTGACAAGGTAAGCGCAGCGAAGTACCTGAAGAAGGCTGGCACCGGTGCCGAAGTAGATAATGCCCGTGGTTGCCTCGCCGTTCTCAATGAGGATTACGAAGCTGCCAAGCAGTACTTCCAGAAGGCTGTAGCCGGAGGCTTGAAGGGTGCTCAGGAGAATCTCAACAAGCTGAACAAGATTGTGGAGTAAGAGTTTGATTTTTAAGTATAAGTAAAAGTATAAGTAAAAGAATAAATAATAATATAAACTTTTAAAAAAAATAATTTAAGAACAAGAAAAGAAAGATTAGTATTTGATTACCCCCGGGCGAAGACAGTGATGAGGTCAGAGAGACCCATCCATTTCGCAACTCAAACTAAAAAATTTGTATAACACTTAATAAGTAAAAGATTATGAAGAAAATGAATTTGCTCGTTATGAGCTTGGTATCAGCAGCAGCGTTATCTTTCTCAAGCTGCAGTAGCAATGATGATTTGACAAGTGGTGGAACTCAGTCACAGGCTGATGGTGTCTATATGACATTGAAGATTTCTGGTGCAACTAGCCATGGAACCAGAACTGGTGTAACAGCCGACAAAACTACCGAAAAGGAAGGTACTGAGGCTGAGAGTACAATAACAGAAGGTATGATGTATATCTATGATGGAAATACATGCGTATTCAAGAAGGTTATCACCAAAGATATGTTCAAAACTCAGCCAACCCAAACAGTTGCTGGTGTTACTAACCCAATTAAGGTTGCGATAACTGGAGCAATTACTACTGGTAAGAAGTATGATGTTTACTTCTTGGCAAACAACACATCTGTAAATGATCCAATAGCAGCTACTTCTATCTTTACATCAACTACAGGTGGAGCAGACTTTGCTACAGAAAAGGCCTTCGTTATGTTCAATCAAAATGATGGAACAAAGAAGGCTGCTCATAGCACCGTTGAATTCACAGACGCAGCTAAATCAGAAGCTACTCCAGCCCCAGCTGACGAGATTAAGTTGGATCGTGTAGTTGCTCGTATCGATAACCCATCGTTCGCCGAGACTGTAACAACGGTAACTCCTGCTGAAAATACAACAACCTCTATCAATGTTGCTGACGTTGTAGCAGGCATCACTTATGAGGGCTATGCTGCTTCCAACTTGAATAACAACTCTTATGTCAAGCAGAACTGGGATGAAATGTTCACGACACTGAACGTGAAATGGGGAGAGGCTGCTAACAAGTATTATCAGCCAAAGAGTTTCTTTGGTACATTGTACAAAGGAGAAAACCTTGAGAAGTTCAGCAAAAACAATACGTATGCATTCGAGAATACTACAACAGACGTAGACAAAGCTACAGCAGTTTACTTCAAGGTTAAGGTTGCCTTGACTGAGACCGCAAATAACGCATCAGACTTCAAGGATGGTACATTCTATCGTTATGACGGAAGACTTTACACCAGCATTAAGGCTATTTTCGATGATGCAGCTACAGGTACAATTGTCAACCCATTCAACCTTTTAACAGTTGATGAAGTTTTAAGCAAGATTAAAGACGCAAATACAGGCAAGCTTACTGAAAACGAAGAGACATTGGCAACATTCCGTCAGACCTACAAGATTGAGGTTTACCGCCAGGGTGTAATGTACTACCGCTGGGCTATCTCTGACAATGCTTACAAGCCATTTGTAGCAAGTGAGACAACTCATACATATTCTGTATTGCGTAACAGCATCTATCGCTTGAATGTTACAAAAATCAGCGAGATTGGTAAGGACGTTCCTAATGGACCAGAGCCAAACGATCCTGAAAAGAACCCTAACTACTACATGGACGTAACAGTTAAGATCAACCCTTGGGTTCTCAATGAAATAAATAATATCGAGTTGAAGTAATCAGAACTTCAATTGGTAGGAAAAAATGAATACGGGATGTATCCCATCCCCCGCTCTCAAGATAATTCTTGAAACAACAATACTCTCAATCTCCCGGGGGCTACCCCGCCTCCGGGAGATTAAAAAAGAAAAAGATGATATTGCCGCCAACAGATGGCGGGAACCCCTATCGTGCTGAATCAGCACCACTCAACAAGAAAAAAAAGATGCCGGAGGCTACCCCACTTCTTACGCCCTACGGCACACTAGATATAAGTATAAGTAAAAGAATTAATAAAACACAAACGATATGAAACATTTCATCATCAAAAACGGTTGCAAAGTGGTTTGTATCTCAGCCATCGCACTCTCTTCGCTTTCATCATGTATGAAAGACGATCTGACGAATTGTCCTGCACCTAAGGTGTCGCTCAAGTTCGATTATACATATAATGTTGAGAACGCTGATGCTTTCTCCCAGGAAGTGAAAAACCTCAACGTCTATGTTTTCGATAAAAACGGTAAATACTTCGATACCTATACGCAGTCTGCCGACAAATTCGAAACGGGTCACAGCATGGACATCACAGACTTACAGGAAGGCAAATATACCTTCGTCTGCCTCGCTCGTGACAAGAAACCTACAGGTAGCAGAGCCGACGGTGACGACGAGATGGAGTTCAGCTTCACCCAACTCACACCAGGTGTTTCTACCATCAACGACCTGCAGGAGGAAATGGGAAAGAAAGACGGAGAAGCTTCTGTCAACAACAAGAAGTTCACCGCTCTCTACACAGCCCAGACATCTCTCGACTTCAAGGGCAACAAGGACACATCCGGCGAACTGAGCTTGATGAAATGTACCAAGACCTACAGAATCGTGATGCTCCCGTTCGATAACAACCAGCCAGGATTCGTAGCAGAAAACTTCGACGTAAGAATCAAGGGTTCGGCTGCCATCCTCGACTACAAGGGCGACAAGCTCGTAGATGACAACGGAGAGTTACAGAACAAGCCAATCACCTACATCCCTTACAACGAGGAACTGGTAGACAACAAGGACGGAACCACCGAGGTGGAAGGTGAGGAAATCAAGAAGGCGCTGGTTTACGACCTCTCTTCATCCAGAATGTTTGAAAGAAAGACGGATGCGAATGCCAGCAACCCTGACAGCAAGGAATACGACGACAAGCGCATCGTCATCACCGACAAGCGCTCGGGAAAGGTCATTTTCAACCACTCTCTCCCTTGGTTCCTTGCCCTCTGCGGCGAACGTATAGAAAAGGGATGGCCGGAACAGGAATATCTCGACCGACAGGATCATTACACCCTCGTGTTCTACGTTCCTAGTCCTGATACCGATTTCTATATGGACACTAAGATCAAGGTGAACGGATGGGTTCTCAATCGTAGAGATATAGAACTATAAAACAGTAAGACTGCTAAAGGCAGAAGATTAGTATAAGTAAAAAGTATAAGTAAAAGATAGGAGAAACAAGTTATGTTCAATTTCGCAAAAAGAAAAATCTGTGCGAATCAACTGACTAGCATGATGAAGGGGATAGCAGCATTGGCACCCAACTTACTGCTTACCCTGATGTTCACATCATGTATGTCGGACGGTTACACAGACACAGCTGCTGGAAAGAGTGATACCTACATCAACCTGAATGTATCAACTCCTACAGCTCAGGCCAAAGCTACTGCTGGTTCAACAGCAGGTACCAGCGGAACGCTCGGGCAAGACGAAACTTCCCCAAGTCCAACAGAAGAGGAGAAAATATACAGTATCAGAGTTTGGGCTTTCAAAAGCGGCAGCGCTGAAACTGCAGCACCAATAGGATTCAAGGCAGAAACCGGCCTCAACGAAACCGGTTCACATCAGGTAAGTATGAAATTGTTGCGCAAAGCAGCAGGTGATTTGGAAAATATCGACCTTTTCATCCTGCTCAATGCAGAAAGCATTGGTGTTTTGGATGGCAACAATTGCAATACGATGACTCGCAAGGAATTGAAAGCTGCAACTTTTAACTCAAACTTCGGTATCAATGCAGATGGCAGCCCTCAGGCTACTACTGTTCCTGATGCAGGTTTACCAATCTCGCGTGTCATTACAAACATCAATGTAAAAAGCAACATTGCAGATAATGCAGCCGAAGCTGCTATCAAACCTGTAAGCGTTCCATTGGTTAGAGCCGTTTCAAAGCTCCACTTCTTCTTTGCCCGTAAGACCGGCAAGGATACAGAAAGTGTAACCGTCACCAAGATTGAAGTAAACGGAGAGACCCTGACAACAGCAAGCCCGGTATTCCCAAAAGCTGCAACAAATGCCGAAAAGGATACTAAAGGATTGACCGGAAGTTTCAATGGTCTCAAATACCTCACCAAGAATTTGATATTCGGAGGTATTGCAACAGATAAAATCAACCCTGTTGCCGATCCTAAGGCATATATCCGAAATACCGGAGAAAAAGCCCAGGATTATATGACTCGTCTCAGCACTGGCGTACAGGAAGGTTGCAGAAGCTATCTTCGTGAGACAGACAAGCCCATAACTGGTAAGATTTATTTCAAGTCAAATGCTTCGCTTGAAGCAAGATCGGTTGAATTCCAGATTCCAGATGCCTATCGCAATCATGAACTGGTTGTATATGGCTACTTCTCTGGAGAAGCATTTCCGGATAATTTCAAGTTACAGTACTACGTAGCAAACTGGAATGAGAAGGCTGCTACAGATATCACATTTAATTAAACTATTGGAGGAATCATAATATGAAGAAAGTAATGAAATTAGCATACCTGCTCATGGGAGTAGCACTCTTACTCAGCAGTTGCTCGGAAGACATCTTCCCGGGCGGCAGCGAGAGCAACGAGGATGTTACCATTTCGTTGGCCTATTCTGATGTTTCCCCAAGAGACATCGTGGTCAACTCCCGAGCAACAGAAGCAGAGGAGCGTCATCTCGACAACCTCTACATCTATATATTTGATGGCAATGGTAATCTGAAAGGCTATAAAGGGTTTACCTCTGGCTTAGACCAAAATACCAATAACAACACAAAAGCTACCGTATCTGGCATCAAAACTAGAAGTGGCGAATCCTACATTTATGCGGTTGCCAATTACAATACCGGTCGCTACCCTCTCACAGTAAGTGAAGGAAATGTAGAAGAAGGCAAGTTGCCTATTAATCTCGACGAGAACATGGCAAGAGCTGGAGAGTATCCCTTTACTCTGGAAGATTTGAAAGCTCTGAATTTCCAACGTAATGTAGATGACCAAATTTCAATCACTGATGCATTCTTGATGAGTGGTGCTGTAAATAACGGCAAGATTGTAAACATCAACACTGCAGGTAACGTCACAAGTGACGATACCAATGGTAATGCAATCAGACTGAGCCGCATTGTATCTAAGGTGAAATTTACCATCAAGGAATATACAGGCGATGGCGTAAAGCGTTCATTCAAACTAGCTAACTATGATATCATGAATATTGCAAAAAATGGTACACTCATTGGCAGTAATGATAGTAACGCTAAGAAACAGATAAGTAACGCTACTGATGTTAGCAGCATCAAGGGTCTTACTCTTGGAGTAAACGACGTGGATAAGACTACGGGCGCAGAATACTTCGAAGCCTATTTGCCAGAAAATCTGCAGGATGCAAAACTGAGCGTAACAGATCAGGCTAAGCGAGAGGACGACAAGATGTCGAATCCTAAGGAATTCACCAATGCTCCAAAGTATGGCACATACGTAGTTTTGAAAGGCAAGTATGAAGAAACCAAGGATGGTTCTACCAAAACTGCCGACGTAACCTACTATGTTCACTTAGGTGACTGCAGTGCAAATCCCAATGACTATAACGTTGAGCGTAATTGCAAGTACACCTTTAATATCACAGTGGCAGGTGTAGAAAAAATCATCGTTGAAGCTAAAAAAGAAGGAAACGAACAGCCTGGTGCAGAAGGTGTGGTATTGAAATATGGCAATACCGGTAAGAACCTAACACTCGACAGTCATTACGAATATATGGTAATGCGCTTCAATAAGAAGGACATCAAAAACCTGAAAGGCTCCAACCTAGGATATTACTATCAGGTTTACGCTTTGGGCAAGAAGACAAAGCCAATAAACGTAAAAGATAAAGCAAATCCAACGACACAGGAACACCAACAGCAGCTGAATGGTGTAGATACAAAGTGGATTGAGTTTGCTATTACTGGCAGAAACAGGAGCAAGAGTAGCTTTGGCAACGAAAATGACGGAAGAGGTACTCCATGCGATTATCCTGGCAAATCAAAAACCATGGATATCGAAACATTCTTGAAAATGCTGTATGATAATGCAGACAACAATAGTTTCTGGACTAATGGCGAATACATTGATGCGACCTGCTTCGTCAGTGAGAACTACTATAGCAATCTCACTTGGGACCAATACGTTAACGACGTTAACAAGCGAGCTTTCTATGTAGCAAACAACGTATGGGTTAGCAAAGATACAAGAAGCGTATATGCTGAAGCTCAATATGGTTTGACCCAGCATAATATCCAGACCTTCTATGATGTGAAGCAGACAGGAAATGTTATTGCTTACGGTTGTGAAACCATCAATGACGAAGAAGGCAAGGGCTTTTCTGACGATGGTATAGGAGGTACAAGTACAAATGATAATCAGCATCCATACCAGTCAAAAGGTAGTGACACGTGGGATGGTCGAGCAAATATGAAGCAAGATCTCTCAGGTCTAACTTGGGACAATCTTAAAAGCAACAAGTCACTCATAAAGGCATGTATGAGCCGCAACAGAGACTTGAATGGTAATGGAACTATCGAGGACAATGAAATCAGATGGTATGCTCCTGCTGTCAACCAGTATATTGGACTTTGGATTGGTGAGGAAGTAATTAGTACTGAGGCAAAACTATTTAATAAGGAAACCTCTACACTTAGTACCAGCAATGATCCTGGGTGCCGTATGTTGTATTACACTTCTACAAGAGGTATAAATACCTACTTCTCTGAAGAGGGTATGGCAACCAACAACCATCATCGCCTCTGGAAAGCTACTTTGATTCGTTGCGTCCGCAATCTGCAATCCAATGACAATGATAAAGGATATGCAAAATCTCCAACCAAGTTTTGGACAACTAGCAATTCAGACAAAGTTGTAGAATTGGACAAGGTGGACTCTAGAGCTCTCATCGTTGGAGGTAGCAGTAATGAATTGATTGGGCACACAGAACGATCAGAAATCAACAAACCTGCTAAATCGTTCAAAATAGCAGACACGACATATCCTGCATCTAATAGTAAAAGTGCAAGTATGCAGAATGTTGTAAATGGAAAATTCATATGTAATGGTAACTATTATCAAAATGATTACAAATGGAGAGTGCCAAATCAGAGAGAAATGTCTGTGATGTATTTAATAGATCCAAGCTTGATCAACGAAACTCATTGCAGAACAGAATTCTCAAATCCAAACTTCAGAAAGTCTTGGACATATACTACAGTTTTCAGAATGGCACAAAACTGGAGTGAACGAAATTCTGGTAAAGTCCGTTGTATCAAGGTTCTGAAATAGTTAGCAAAATACAAAAGTTAAGAATCATATATCTGTAAGAGAGGAGGGAAGGAAGTTGGGAATACTTCCTCCCCCCTTGTTTTAGTTATTATAAGACATTATTATCATTTACTATTATACAAATTTGCGAAAACTAGACTAGACTGGTCGTTGGAATTTTAGTTGCCGAGGTGACTCACCTTCTAAGATTCCACGACTTTTTTGTGCCCTGAAAGAACACCTCATCCATAGGCATGCACGCCTCATTCATAGGCACACACGCTTCATTCATAGGCATACACGCCTCATTCATAGGCATACACGCCCTGTTTTACTCTAATTGAGCAAGCTTT
>ULNV01009953.1_pt1 | contig 10672 bp, 8 predicted proteins | sample 1952011 | NCBI WGS metagenome assembly ULNV01 (sample SAMEA4835586, study PRJEB28245) | human gut metagenome | biome: gut microbiome; material: fecal sample | place: Denmark | collected 2008
GATAAAAAAAAAGGCTGCATCGCGGACACACTTACAATTGTTCGCTGACTCTGGTGCTGGATAAACGTACCAACAAGTCAACTGACGAGTACCCAATGGCGATATGTTTCACTATCAATCGCAAACGTTACTACCACAAACTGACAGACATGCCTTTTCAAAAGGAAAGGTATTTCAATGAAGTGTGCAGCGTGACCAGTTCTCGCAGTAGCCTGATGCCAATTCAAAAGGAGTGGCAAAAGATTCTGGAGGACTATCGCCAGAAACTTGTCAAACTCAAGAAGAATCAGGACTTGACTCTTGATGTCGTTAAGTCGGCAATGGCTGGTGTGACAACGTCTACTGCCAACCCAAAGAACTTCATCACATTCTGGGAGGATTTGATCAAGAGTTATGAAGCAAACGGTCAAGTAGGTACGGCAGATAATTATGCATGCGCACTGAACTCCTTCAAAAGAATTGTTGGCAAAGTTGATGGCTTCAAGATTGATGTGAACATCATGAAGAAGTGGGACGATGTCTTGACCAATGGAATCACGAAGGATGGCGTGGAGATTGTGGCTCCTGTTAAAGCTGCTACAAAGGGAATGTATTATCGCGCATGCCGTGTGGCCTGGAACGAATGCATTAAGCAAGGACTCCTTCCAGAAGAGAAATACCCTTTTTCCAACAAAGAGAAGTCAAAGCTGTCTATACCTCGTGGAGCAAAAAGGCAAACATCATATCTGTCGATTGACGAGATGACAGAACTGTACTATGTGTTTATGGAAAGACGTTACCCAGATACGTGGGGAAGCGCATACAAACATCGTGTACATTATTCGTTGGGTTTGTTCCTGGCACAGTATCTATGTAACGGCTTAAACCTTGCTGATGCGGGTCGCATAACCTATGACAGAACTTACTATGCAGAAGGTGGACGTTGCTTGAAGTTTGAACGGCACAAGACACATCGTAATGTAAACGGAGAGGCAACAGTTATTGTGCCAATCATTACTCCACTGCAAAACATACTTGATCAGATTGCTGCCAAGCCAAGTAAAGGCGCACGCGTTTTCCCTGATATTTTCAAGGGTTCAAACGACGAAAGGGTGATGCGTAAGCTGTGTGTACAGGAAAACTCCAATATTAAGGATCGCGTGATACGCGTGTGTAAAGAAGTCTTGGGATGGGAAAAGGAGCCATCAAGTACCTGGGCTCGCCATGCTTTTGCAAGCAACCTTAAGATGTTGAAAGTTCCTGAGGAATACGTTTCGGAGGGTATGGGACATTCCCAAGGCAACAATATTACCCGAGGCTACCAAGATATGTATCCATTGGAAATGAGATTTGAGTTCAATAACAAACTGTTGAACTTGAAAGAGAATCAAGAACCAGAGGTGGATGTTGACAGTATGACTCCAAAGGAAATGAAGGAGTTTATAAAGAGAATGATAGGGAAATAAAGAAATTTTGCCCTGTTGTCAAATCAAAATAATAACTTTGTAGGCAAATTGAAGATTATGGCAAAGAAAAATACATCAGATACCGTTAAGGTGGTCAAAAATCGTGACCACCTTCAACAGCGAACAGTTCAATCGAGAATTCTTACTATCCGAGACAAGCAGGTTGTAATAGATAGAGACCTAGCAGAATTCTATGGAGTTGAAACAAAAGCTCTTAACCAAGCTGTAAAACGCAACTTGAGTCGATTTCCTGAGCGTTTTAGATTTATGCTTACCAAGGAAGAGTTATCAGAGGTGGTAACAAATTGTGACCACCTTAGACCTCTGAAGTTTTCTCCTGTACCACATTACGTTTTTACTGAGGAAGGTGTAGCCCAATTATCTTCCGTGCTTCGAAGTGATAAAGCCGTAGAGGTTAGCATTATGATTATGGATGCCTTCGTTGCTATGCACCGTTTTCTCTCAGCCAATGCAGGTATGTTTCAGCGCATAGAGAGATTGGAGCAACATCAGATACTTACTGACCAGAAGGTGGAGCAAGTTCTGCAGCGCATGGATGAACTGGCTCCAGCGGTGACACCTGAACAAATCTTTGCTACAGGTTGCGTGTAGGATGCCTGGAGTTATGTGTCTCAACTGGTTCGTAGTGCCAAACAACGAATCGTCCTCATTGATAACTTTGTGGATGAAAGAGTTCTCACTTTGCTGACCAAAAGAGAAAAAGGGGTGTCGGCTACGATACACTCTCGCTATACCGAACAGTTCAAGTTGGATCTGGAGAAGCACAATGAGCAATACGATACTGTGGTGTTCGTACAGTTGCCCCATAAATCCCATGACCGTTTCTTGGTTGTTGATGATGATGTGTACCTGATGGGTGCAAGTGTCAAGGATATGGGTACCAGCCTTTGCGCTATAACAAAGATGGAGATGTCGCCAGATGTTGTTTTGTCTTTGGTGTAGTTTTTTGAGATAATTTTGAAATAAACACAGATGGGACGTCACCTTTTCCTACTTTCACTTGTTGTTATAGTGAATCGGTTCAATAATTAACAAGAAGTTTAACCAATAAAACAATTAAAAATATGGAAAGTCATGATATCGTAGGTCTTTTTATTGTGCTTGGAACAGCCGTTATTCTCCCAATTACAATTATTTTTCTTGCATTAAGAGGTAAGATGGCTTCGGAAAGGAATAGAAAGGAAATCATTCTTGCTGCACTCGAAAAGAATGCTGACATTGACATTGAGGAATTGGTAAGAAAGATGAATAAGCCAGAGAAGTTGTTGAAAGAGAAGTTGTTGGAAAAACTACAGTGGGGAATGCTTGCTTTCATCCTGGGAGTAGGAATGATAGGTTACGGAATATACTTGAACTGCAACTTAGTAGGAGGAAGTACAGATCCGTTGGTAAGTATAAGTATAGGATTGGTAATGTTAGCTGTAGGCATAGCCTTCCTAGCCAACTATCAGATCGGTAAGAAGATGCTTGCCAAGGAAATGGAAGCAGAGGAACGGAACTTGCGACAGGCATAAAAAGTAGATGACCAGAGAGCAGTTCATACAACTCGTCAGTGACGAGCAGGAGGCACTTCGTGGATTCTTGCTCGCCCTCTGCTGTGGCAACAAGGATGATGCTGACGATATTGCTCAAGATGCTTTGGTCAAGGCGTATCTTGCCTCGGCAGGCTATCAGAATAAAGGAAAGTTCCAATCGTGGCTCTTCAAGATTGCACAGAACACATTCCTTAATCATAAGGCAGCCCAACGGACATTTGAAAGCATCGAAGAGGCAAAAACAGTCTTAGGCACAAGTGATGCTGATGCAAAATATGCTTATCAGGATCTCTACCTTGCTCTCGCCACTTTGCCTCCCAAAGAACGAGCAGCCATTGTGTTGTTCTATCTTGACGGACATTCTGTAAAAGAGATTTCCCAGATAACAGACACAAGCGAAGATGCCGTGAAGAAGCAACTCTCGCGAGGACGTGACAAACTGAAAACAAGATTGAAGTTATGATGAAAGATAAAGCACTTGAGGAACTCTTCCTTGCCCAGCGTCCGAAATTTGACGATAAGGATGAGTTTATGGCACGCCTAACCCAAAAACTCGATGCCGTAGAATACCTTCGTCAGTATGAGGAGGCAAACCTTCGTCGCTACAAATATGCTATGATAGCTGCATTTGTGGCGGGCTTCATCGCTGGCGGAGCATTGTTTGCCTTTGTTCTGTCCACGCCATCGGAATTGCCATTGTTTACTTTCCATGCATCATCTGGCATCTTGTTGGCAATTGAACAATATTCCAGGACGATAGCGACGATTGTCCTATCACTAGTAATGGGTCTTGGTATTATCAGCATTGTTAGCAACGTATTGGATATCGTCCAAATGAGAGTGCAATTAGGGACGGTTTCCAACGGTTCATAGAGAATGCATGGTGATGAATATGATAAAAGGGAAGAAAAAATATTACTGCAGAATCATCAGATTATTTTTCCTGTTTTCGTCACTTTTTATCCCCCAAAAAGTGACGAAAACAGGAAAAACTCTTTGGTGAGAAGATTACGAAACTGGGTGGCGACTGCAGCTACTCCGGCAATGACAACCGCTCATTCTGCAGTGAAAAAGGCATTGTTACATCATTTGCCCAAAAAGGAAAAAATCGAGAAGCATCAACATCTGTCAGCATGGTCAAGAAAGAACTGGCCAGAGTACGCGCTACGGCAATGGAAGGTTCTTTTGGAACGCAGAAGGAACATTACGGACTGAAGCGAATAAACGGCCGAATCAAGAAAACGGAAATCCTGATCATCTTCTTCGGCATCCATACTGCCAATGCAGTACAATTGGCAAGGAGAATCGCGAAGGAAGAACTTAGCCGGGCAGCCTAGTCACATACACGTCAAACAATATCCCTCATGCAAGGGATAACTATGTCCTGACGATACAAAAAACGAGTCAAATAACGACAAAACTCCCCCACAATGCAGACGAGTGCAACCTCAGAAGGCATACACTCGTCAATCAATCTCAGTTATTTTGAATTAAACGACAATCCCTATTGTAATAAGTACTAAAGTTTCGGATTTAGTTCCAAAGACGGGCTGAACCAAAGCCCGTCTTTGGCCACATTATTAGTTTTACCGGACAGCAATAATTGTTTTATTTTACGTTGAAGTTCAAAGTCTTGACTTCTATGCTGTTGGCTCCTACCATGATTTGGAAGTCGCCAGGTTCTATCACGTGTTTCAATTCTATATTGTAGAATTTGAGCATATCTGGTGTGATTTCAAAACTTACTTCTTTGCTTTCTCCAGCTACGAGGTGGATGCGCTGGAAGCCTTTCAATTCCTTTACAGGGCGAGAGATACTTGCAACCATATCACGAATATAGAGTTGTACTACTTCATCGGCATCGCGGGCTCCTGTGTTCTTAACGGTGACAGTGGCTGTTATCTTTTTCCCATTCTGCCATTCTGTTGCTTCCTGGTTGCCGTTGATGTCTGCTTCTTGGCTGCTCAGTTTGAAGTTGCTATATTCGAAAGTGGTATAGCTCAATCCATAACCGAATGGATAGAGAGGACCATTGCTTACATCGAGGCAGTTGCTGGCATATTTGGCAAACTCCTTGTTGTCGTCAGGCACTGGACGACCTGTGTTCTGATGGTTATAATAGATAGGTGCCTGTCCTGTGGTTTTAGGCATGGAAGTGGTGAGTTTACCCGATGGCACCTTGTCACCGAAAATCACGTCGCAGAGAGCATCACCCATCTCTGAGCCACCAAACCATACGTTCATGATGGCAGGTACATATTGTTTTTCCCAAGAAAGTACGGTAGGACGACCTGCAAAATTGAGCAGCACTACGGGCTTACCCAATTTTACGAGTTCTGCCAAGAGTTCATGCTGCACATCAGGCATCTCCAGATTGGTGCGGCTACCACATTCTCCGCTCATGTCAGCACTTTCTCCCATAGCACATACTATCACGTCAGCCTCTTTCGCTATCTTTAGAGCCTCTTTCTTCAGTTCATTCTCATCGCCCCAATTGAGCGGTTTGTCAAATTCGCCGTTCTTTTGTAATTGTCGGTTTCTCCAGATGTTGCATCCTTGTGTATATAATAAGGTGGCTTTTCCCTTTAGAGCATTCTCCATTGCTTCTTTGATGGTGGCGTATTTTTCAGGTGTCTGTGCTACGCTCCATGTACCGGCAATATTGTTTCGTGTGTCTGCAAGTGGGCCTATCAGTGCTATTTTTCCTTCTTTCTTAAGTGGCAGGATGTTACCTTCGTTCTTCAGGAGTACGAATGTTTTTGCAGCAACCTCGCGTGCCACCTTTCTGTTTTCCTGAGTGTATATTTCATTCTTGCTGCGCTTGATGTCGCAATAACGGTAAGGGTCGCTGAATAATCCCAATTTATATTTTGCTTCCAATATTCTGCGGCAGGCAATATTGATGTCTTCTTCGCTCACTTTGCCTTCTTGTAGGCTTTGGGCAAGGTGTTTTACAAAAGCATTTGAACACATATCCATATCAGTACCTGCTTTTAATGCTTGTTCAGATGCCTGTTTGAGGTCTTTAGCAGTTCCGTGCTGCAATATCTCAGCGATAGATGCGTAGTCTGTAACCAATAGACCCTTGAAGCCCCATTGCTTTCTCAATACATCGGTCATCATCCATTTGTTGGCAGTAGCAGGTATATAGTCGATAAGATTGAATGATGACATCACGCTGCCTACACCTGCTTTTATCACTGCCTCATAAGGTGGCAAATATTGGTTCATCATGCGTACTCGGCTCATATCCACCGTGTTATATTCTTTTCCACTTTCCACAGCTCCGTATAGAGCAAAGTGCTTTAGACAAGCCATGATGCGGTTATTACTCAGTATTTCCTCTGTGCGCATATCTGTGCCTTGATATCCCTGAGTCATGGCAGCACCGAGTACACCGCTCAAGTAAGGGTCTTCGCCATTGCCTTCGCTGATTCTTCCCCAACGTGCATCGAGTGCGATGTCCACCATTGGAGAGAAAGTCCAGTTGATACCATCTGCGCTTGCCTCTTTTGCTGATATTTCCCCAACAGCCTTCATCGCTTCGGTATCCCAGGAGCAGGATAGTGCAAGGGGGATTGGAAACATGGTTTCGTAGCCATGAATCACGTCCATGCCTACAAGGAGCGGAATTCCGAGACGAGTATTATTGATGGCAATATCTTGTAAAGCCTTGATTTTTTCAATACCTTTGATGTTGAAAACTCCTCCCATGTTACCTTGAGCGATGTCGCTACCCACTTGAGTATTGATTGCGCCACCTGTTGTAATGTCACCAGCTACCATTAGGTTCAGTTGTCCAATCTTCTCTTGCAGTGTCATTTTGTCCATGAGTTGGTCAACATATTCCTTCATGGGTAGAATCTTGCCTTTCTTGCTTGTGGTTGTTTGCTTTTTCTTTGGGGTTGCAGTATGGGCTACAGCAGGTGTGCCCATAGAGCCAACCAATAGAAACATTAGTGATAAAAGTACTGTTTTCATTGTTAATATTGTTTAGTGTAATAGATCGTTATGTGACGATAGTGTAAACGAGCGCAATAAAGCTTGCTTTTAATTGCCGAGGTGCAGCCTATCTTTTGCAAAGATATATAAAAAAATCGATATTAAGCATGATTATAATGTCAAAATGTGGATATTATTTTGCCTTTCTACTATTGATGTGCTTGATAATTAGTGTGTTAGGAAAAACTAAGGGATAGCGAAAAGTGGATATTATAAAGACTAAATATGGGATAAAAACTGCAAATTTTGTGTTGTATATTTGGTTGTTTCTAATATTTATATTATTTTTGCATACGAAACTTAAAAAGGAATTATGCCTAAATTATCAGATTCAGATAATGTATAGTGTAAAAGAATTCTGGGGAAAGACAATCTTCTTATTGATTCTTGTCTTGATGTCCCCATCTGTTTATGCCAACCCAACAGATAATATCGAGCAGCTTTTTCAGAGTTTGGACGATGCTATTGTCCATTCCGAAGATTATGTCAAGGTGCGTGAAGGTCGCATCCGTGATTGGGAACAGAAACTAAAAGGTGCTAAAAAGGTAAGCGCGAAATATGATGCCAGCTTTGCCCTTTTTGAGGAATACCGTTCCTACAAGAACGATATGGCGATAAAATATATTAACCAGTGTATGGAGTTGGCTATTGCGATGGGCGACAAGCAGAAAGAGGAGAATGCCAAGTCGTTGCTCGCTTTCCAGGAATCCACTACGGGAAAATATGCTGAGTCCTATGATTTATTGAAATCTGTCAATATCTCCAACCTTGATGCCAAGGGCAAGCGCAACTATCTGTGGGCTTGTTTGCATTTATATGGTGAGATAGCTTATTATTGCAACGTTCCCTCTTTGAAGAAATATTATACCGAGAAGCATAACGCTTATCAGGCAGCGATTGACAGCACTTTCAGTCATGATGATGATTTCTTTCTGCAGGCGCAGGAAGTAAAAGCACAGAATGCTGGAAAACTGAAAGAGGCATTGCGATTGAACGACAAGCGATTGGCTATGACGACACCAGGCACTCACCAGTATGCCATCGTGCAGTTCTATCGTGCTATGACCTACAACAAGTTTGGCGATGAAGAACAGTTTATTCGCTGTCTCTTGCGTTCTGCCATCTGCGATGTTCAGTTGGCTGTGATGGATCAAGGATCTCTTTGGGAATTAGCCAATCTGCTCAATGCCAAGCCGAGCGAGCGACAGCGCTCGCATGAGTATATCAATTTTGCATGGCAGTCGGCGGCGGTCTTTAATACTCCTATCCGTAGCCGACAGATTATGCCTGTGCTTACACAGATAGAAAACAACTATCAGAAAGAACTGGCATCGAGCAATAAGCATTTGAAGCTCATGGTGACATTGTCTGTCTTGCTGATTATCATAGTTATGCTTTTGCTATACTATGTAAACAAGCAACGTAAGCGCATAGCTGTAGCTCATCGCAAACAGAAGGATACCAATCATGCTTTGCTGTTGGCTAACAAAAATCTGAATAGCGTGATAGAGCAACTGAACAAGGCAAATTCCAATCTCAATGAGGCTAATAATCGTCTTAATGAGTTGAACCACTCTCTCAACGAGAGCAACAAGATGAAAGAGGTCTATATAGGTCGGTTCCTGCGTCTTTGCGCCATCTATGTCGATAAGATTGAGACTTTGCGCAAGCGAGTGGTGAAATTGGTGAAGGCACGAGAATTCACCAAACTGCTGGAACAGATGCAGACGGGTGAGGCTTATATGGGTGAGCTATATATGTATTTCGATTCCACATTTCTCAAGCTCTTCCCAAGTTTTGTCGAGGAATTTAATGCGTTATTAAAGCCAGAAGAGCGTATTGTCCTTGAAGATGAAAACTCTCTCTCCACCACGCTGCGTATCTTTGCCCTTATACGTTTGGGTATAGAGGATAGTTCTAAGATTGCAGAGTTCCTGCATTATTCTGTGAACACTATCTATAATTATCGTGCTAAGATAAAGAATAGTGCTATCTGTGATAGGGAAGAGTTTGAACAGCGTGTGAAATTGATTGGTATGAAATGATTTTTTTTTCGGTTCATCCGACATTAGGAGTGATAATGGGCATTATCTTTATACTATCACAAGTTAAAGTAGTAGCTTAGTTATTACAAGGTAAAAGCATAGATATCAGGCTGTAATAACTATGCTTTTACACCCTAATAACTATGCTTTTATTTGAGTTCAAAAACTTTTTTGAGTTTCAGATTGTCGGATGCATTACCTACAAGAGCTTCAAACTTTCCAGCTTCAGCCTTCCATGATGATGATGTCTCATCGTAGAAACTGAGAGCTTCTTTGTTGATGCTGATGGTGATGTCCTTGTCTTCACCTGGCTGGAGATATACTTTCTGGAATCCTTTTAATTCCTTCTTTGGACGATCTACTGATGATTTGATATCATGGATATAAAGCTGAACGACCTCTGAGCCTGCACGTTCACCGGTATTCTTTACGTTTACAGTGAATGTAATCGTGTCATCTTGTTTCATCTGCACCTTGTCACTGCGGAGATTAGAAATCTCAAACGTGGTGTAGCTCAAACCATGACCGAAAGCGAAAGTTGGCTTGATGCGCTCCTTGTCGGTCCAGCGGTATCCCACATAGATGCCTTCTTTATACTCCTCGTCGATGATGTTGCCATTGGTCTTTGCTCCACCGTCCTGACGCCATGTTCCTGGGTAGGTGTTGAGGGCATGAGCACCTACTTCGTTCAGTGAGTTGACCCATGTAAACGGCAATTTGCCAGAAGGGTTGGCATCACCCGTCAGTATGCTTGCCAAGGCTTCGCCACTCTCCGAACCGATAAACCATCCTTGCACGATGCCAGCCACTTTTTCTTTCCATGGCATAGCCACAGCATTACCAGAGATGTTTACATAAACGAAATTCTTGTTGGTATTGGTCAATGCTTCGATAACCTTGTCTTGATTGTAAGGCAACTCATATTGTTTGCGGTCGTGTCCCTCGCTGTCCTGAAAGTCGCTCTTGTTAAGACCTCCAAACATAATAACATAGTCGGCTGTTTTGGCTTTCTCTACAGCCTCGGCTATCAGTTCAGCTTCACTACGCTTGTCTTCAAGGTTCTGACCAGTAGTAACGCCATTATAATTGCCTGTTACATCGCCGACATAGCCACGTGCATAATCTACCTCAATGCCGTCTTTGGCAAGGCGAGCCTTCAAGCCTGCGAGTGGTGAAATCTCACGCTGTACTTTGAGTGAAGAAGAGCCTCCGCCTACAGTCATCATCTTGATGGCATTTTCACCTACTACCAGCACGCGCTTGGTCTGCTGGAGGTCAATAGGGAGTACGTTGTTCTTGTTTTTGAGCAATACGATTCCCTCTTCTGCAATCTGCTTGGCTGCTTCATAATGGCTTTCAGAACAAAGGAAGCCATGAGGACGATCAGGATTCATGGTGGTGCGATAGAAGAGGCGTAATACTCGACGCACCTTGTCGTCCAACTCTTTCTGAGTAAACTTGCCTTCCTGTATGCCTTTCAAGTAAGGAAGCGAGAGATAGTAGTTGTCGTAGGCATTTGTTGCGCCCATGGTAAGACCATCAGTCCATGTTCCAAACTCCATATCGAGTCCGTTCTTTACAGCCTGGTCCAAATCGTGAGCACCGCCCCAGTCGCTTACTACTA
>ULNV01003579.1_pt1 | contig 10649 bp, 7 predicted proteins | sample 1952011 | NCBI WGS metagenome assembly ULNV01 (sample SAMEA4835586, study PRJEB28245) | human gut metagenome | biome: gut microbiome; material: fecal sample | place: Denmark | collected 2008
TTTTATGAACTATTCTTATCCCGAACTGGGGTATCAGTCTGAACTTTCCTGGGCTCACAACATGAGCTATCATCTCAACGGCGTGATGCTCGACACCATGGCACATGAGTTTGCCATTCGCTTCCCGAATCTCCCTGACAGCGTGAAACTCGACTTCGACGGCACGTTTCTCTGTCAGTTGGCAGAAGACGGAAACCATGTTGTCAAGGTAGCCTTGAACCTCGTGTGCGGTTTCGTGGATGATGCCACGACCATCGCACAGACGCATGGAGGTGGAGGCGGCAGCCCTGGCTCAGGATGGGGCAAACGGCCAGACGAAGACGATAGGGAGTGGGCAAGAAGATGCCTGGCAATGGCACGCAAGATGTGCACTCCATCCGTCAGAAGAAGAAAGAAAATGTAACACCATGCTCATTTGTTTACGCAAGTAATCAATCATCAAAGACAACAACATGAGAAAGAAAATATTATCAATTACAATGATGTGTCTGGCTGCAATGACAGCTTCGGCACAAACTGTCAGACAGAGTTCTGACAGTCTTTATATCCAGAAATCATACAGTCAGGAGCAGATGCTCATGCCTGTTAATCCTACATATCTCAAGAATGTAAGCGAAGCAGCCAACTGGGGTAGAAATTGGTTTATAGAAGCAAAGGGCGGGGCTTCAGCTTTTCTTGGGACGCCCATTGGTTGCGGTGACGTGTTCGACCGTGTCACTCCTCTCTTGCAGATAGGAGTCGGCAAATGGTTCACGCCCGCAATCGGTGGACGAATAGGATTTCAGGGACTCAGCTTCAAGAACGCAGAGTTCCATATGATGAAGTATCAGTTTGTCCATGCAGATTTTCTGTACAACATCACCTCTGGCATCCGTCAGAACGAGAGCGGAATCCCTCTTTGGGATGTGATTCCCTTCGTAGGTGTCGGCATGATTCATAATTCCGACTGGATCAACAGCTGTACCTGCCAGGGCGGTTCAAGTGGCAGCCATCCGTTTGCCTTCACCTATGGCGTGGAAGCCCGTTACCGCATCAGCGACCGTGTTCATCTCGTAGGAGAGGTGAGTGGAATGCTGACCGCCAGGAACTTTGACGGCATCGGAACTTCTGCCAAGTTCGGTGACAACATGATTTCCGTCTCAGCCGGTTTGTCCTTCACGATAGGCAAGACGGGGTGGAAGCGAGTAGTGGATGCAACACCTTACATTGAGCAGAATCTCGCCCTCCAGGATTACATTGCCTACATGAGGGATAGGAACGCTCATCTGGAAAAGCGACTTGCAGGAAATGACGATGGCAAAGCCGTTTATCCGAAAAACAGCTACAGTGGTCTCAACTCCCTCCGTGCTCGACTCTCGATGAATGGCAATAGTAATCAAGGTGCAATGGTCAACGGTGATGGCAACATGGCAGGCAATGCTGATGGCTATTGCTCAGATTCCCTTTCATCTTCTGACCACCTGAAAGTAAGCATTGGTGTTCCGGTGTATTTCTTCTTCAAGCTCAATTCCGATAAATTAGTTGACAAGTCACAACTCGTAAACCTCGATGACATTGCTAAGATGGCCAAGCAGGGAAACTTGAAGATTAAAATATCCGGTGCAGCCGATAGTGCTACTGGTACTCAGTCTGGCAACCAGGATTTAGGTAAGCGACGTGCCAAGTTCATAGCCAAGGCACTCATTAGGCGAGGTGTAGATAAGAGCCAGATCAAAGCCTACAACTTAGGCGGAATCGACAAATATGCGGCGAATGAGGCAAACCGCTTCACAACCGTTGTTTTGCAGAAATAGGCTGAAACGTGTATTCATGAATACGTGAATACACGAATACATGTACACATATCTACATAATATATACTGATCGTAGCTTTTTAATAAAGCACTAAAATTTTTCTCTCATACACCATGGGGAGTTTGCTCGTGATGAGTAAACTCCCCATAATTATCTTAAAAAGCATATTTGTTCAACAGAAAGTTTTGATATTCAGTATATAATCACTATATTTGCTCGTAATGTGTGTCCTGAGACAGAATGAAGTCCGATATTGGCTATATTTGATGAATTTCTGTCGTAACTTCTAAAGAGATGGTGGCAGACCCACCGCATTCGGCATGCAGGTGCTGATCATTATCAAGAAAGAACTCGTTGTTTTTTGGTTCGCACGAAGGAGCTAGACGGGGAGCCATCCTGTATTCTATAGCTATCTCATGCAAGTTGAATGGCATCAATCTGTTTGAATACATTAGCGATGTCATAGAAAAGACCATTGAATGGCAACCGAATACCCCACTGGAGAAATATAGAGACTTACTTCCTGACCGATGGAAAAAGCAGTAACAGCATTTATTTAATCAGCAGTTACTGCTTTTTGAATTATGCAAAGTATAAATGCGGTGCCGCTTACAATATTATTGCATTTTTTACGTTATAACATAAAAATAAAAAAATAAATGATTGCATATGTTTTATGATAAATGTGAACTAATTGATCTTGTCAATCAGTGTATAAGGGAAATGCGTAGCTATGGCTCCATTGATAGTCCAGACAATAAGTATGGATATAGTGAGTATCTTGCATTTTATGAACTAAATCTACGTCCTTTCCGTGAGTTGAACGAACTAGTAAGGGATATGATTGATGACAATGAAATTATTACTGTTGCAGAACCTTCCGCAGCTGCGAATGTATTCACTTATATGAGTTTTCTTTGCGATTTAGGTCTTATAAACGAAGAGCCTACAAATGTTTGTTATCCGCTTATATCATTGTTATTTGCAGAAAGATGCCAAACTTTTTCACTAGCAAACTTGGATGATCGTTTAACACGTCGTGCCATAATAGGTGGTGAAGACGATATAAAAGCCTTGATTCAGAAGTGGAAAGAGAAATATCCGTCCGACATATCTACATTGCCTGACAATATGACTTTGCAAACTTACTACGATTTGCTTTATACAGGCATAGTTCCTGGGCCTGACTCCGTTGATACGTTGTCAAATCCTTATCTACAGTATCATATTGAGGAATATGAAATAAGAAAAGAACGTCTTCTTGATGAAGGTCTTGTCAGCACATATGAGAAAGGAAGAGAATGCATTGAATGGCTTAAAAGTCGTAGTGGAATCCACGTAGAGGTAGAAGTTGACCCTTCCCTAAATGTGATGTGTTGGTAATGATACAAAAATAATTTTAGATTTGTGAGGATTTTTTGCAAAAATGACGATAATCGTGCAATTAAGTGCATTATGGGTGTGACTAAGTTTGTGCGTTTCATTTCCAGCAGACATATCAACTGTCACTTGTTGGGCATGATTAAACCGGGCAAAACAAACTTTTTCACGAAGCATGGTAAGTTAAATGCCAAGCAAATCATCAAGTACTTGCAAAAGGAAAAGGCATGCAAACACAACAAAATGCTTCGCTGTACCTATGACGTTAAGTTGGATGGTGTGCCAGTACGTTTGTTCTTTTGCAAGTGAGGACGCAAGAGAAACAGGAAAGGGTGTTAACTACAGACCTTTCTTTTAGCTTCTTTGAAGCGTATCGTATTTATGCCAGACGATGTGCAACCGAAGTTGCATACAAGGATTGTAAAACCTTGCTGAACTTTGGCAAATGCTAGTCTGTACATTTTGCCGCTCAAATTGCTAGCTTCACTTTGACAGTGATGCGGTATCACATCTAGTGTACAGTGAAGAGATTTGAAGCGTTTGAAACCATCGGTTGTCTCTTTACAGAGGTAACCAATGACACTCTCGAGTTGTCCGCAACGGACAAGATATGGGCTAGCATTTTGGAATTCGTTCTGGAAGCTGCAGAGCGTTACTCTATAGATGCTACAGAGTTGCTGGCAGATTTCATCGAAAGTAATCCTGTTGCCCATACGCTACGTAATATGCATATTTATAAACAAGCAAGTTGATATATATTCACTTGCGAAACTTCAGTTAAAAACAATTTTTTTATGAGTGGACCTACATTAATACAAAAAAGAGTTTTGGCTTATTTAATTAATGATATTACAAATAAGCATCCTAAAAAATGGGGAAATTGGCTCTGGGACGATTTTGAAGAATGGGGAGTAAATCAAGATTTGGACATTTCGATGAATGAACAGGAAGTGATATCAGTTTTCGATGATTTCCCTGCTTATCCGAAAAGTGTTTTGACTCAGTCTATCTTGAATGGATGGAATGTGCACCATGATATGGCTTCGCTAAAAGATTCAATAATCACATTAGCAAGATTACACGCATGTGGTACGAGTGAATATTTCCTACTTCAGTACACATATAATTGCATTAAATACTTTGGAGATTTATGTGAAAACATCGAATTTATACACATAAATATGATGAATGATGTCTATTCTTATACCCTAAGATTTGGAAAATCTTATTCGAAGTGTGGAGATTCGCATGGTATAATTGATTTGCAAATGAATAAAACAGAAGAGGAACCACGAGTAGCAGTTGTGCCATGGAATCGTCTCTTGTCAGAGAGATTTACCATTCCCGAAGATTGTATACAACAAGACAGCAATATTGAATATATTAGTAATGAATTGGAAACTATTTTCAGAGATGAATTCTTAGAATATTCACTTCCGAAAAGGCCTTATTCTAATTATTCCTACTCCATATGCAAAGAGCAACTGGGAAGAGGTATCTTATACCTTTTCCATAATTTAACTCTAATACTGAATTAAGAAAAGACTATATTCTTAATTCCGCGACACTTTATATCACTAAAATCGTCCGTCAACGGACGATTTTAGTTTCATCATGAGACTTTGACTTTATACTTGCACTCAAAAATGGCCATGAGAGTAACACCCTATCTATTTATTACATCAAAAAAGACAGCCAACAATGTGACAGTCTTTAATAGAATAGAATGAATTATCGTCCTCGATGGTAGTGCTGCTCTTCTTCCTGAGCAACAACCTCTTCTTTTTCCATGTGCTTAGCAACTTCCTTTACGTCGTCCGTTGCATCTTTTGGGAGACCAAAGCGGATGATGTTATCCTTGATTTCTTCTGCGCTTACTTTACGCATCACATCGTATGTACCACCAACTGTTGGATTATATACCACAGCATAATGCTCATCTTCAACAAGGAGATCATCACCACGGTATTTGGTCGGTGATAGATTGATTCTGGAGAGGTCAGGAGCATCACCCTGGTCGTATTCCTTTGCCTCGGTGAGAAGTGCATTGTAGTTACCATCATCTTTGAACTTGTCAAGACTGTCTGTAGCATCGGTGGTCTGGAGATACGCCACTGATGCATAATACATCGTTGGAGCTTTCTTTTGCTTCTGCTCAGCCTCTTGACTTTGCTCCTGGTCTATTTTCAGCTGCATGGCATCAATATGCTGGTTGATCATGTGCGAAGCCTTCTTCACATCGGTAAGCGTAGTCTTGATGAACTCTGGCGATTCTTTCAAACTGTCCAACCAGTTTTTCAGATAGCTGGCACTGTCTTCCTTTAGGTGCTTGGTCATACCGAAACGCTGGGCTACCAGGGCTGCACTCAGTTCAGCAACAAGTTCCTCACGGGCGTATTCTGCGCTTCCGAAAGATGTAGGCTTCAATCTGCCCAAATGGTTTTCTGAACCCGTAGAGTGAGCCATCTCATGTCCGAGATTGGTGTAGAAGGACTCTCCATCCTTGAACTGGCGTTTCTCTGGAATGACAATCTCATTCTTCGAAATGCTGTAGTAGGCATTGTCTCCATAGACAGGCTTGATAGGACAGATCCATCCGTTTTCCTTGATCATCTTATCCATGGCAGGGAAAGAGAAGTCATCACCATGATTCAATGGTCGGTTTACTCCTGCAGCTACCTCCAGCTTTTTGTAGAGTTCCGGACGAGCTTCCTGCAAGTTGGTCTGCGCCACATTAAACACATTGTAAACCTGCAATTTAGGATATACATTATACTCCTTGCGTCGCTCCTCGGACATCAAGCGGTAGTCATCGTATTTGATTTTCTCCCTTGTCTCTTTGTTCACAACGGTGAAAGTCGTGATGAAAACCGGGAAACTCTTCTCGCCTTTGAGGATTGTTACCAGAGGCAAAGCTTCACCATTGTTGTCCTTAACCTGCTGTCTTTTTCCTTGCTTGTCTTTATTGAAGTTCAGACCGGCAACTCTGTCGAAGGTACAGAACACCGGCAACTTATATCCCTGCTTCTCACAGTGCATCATGAGCATCAGGGCATTCATGCCGTTATACTCACGCCCAGATAGGTTCTTAGGCCATGTCAGGGAACCTTCAGTGAACCAAGGCTTCTTCCAGTCGTTCTGCAAGGTGTTGATCTTCTCAATCATCATCTCGGCAAACTTGTCCAAAGCCCGGTCTTCACTGCTACGGCCATCAGTATTATATTTCTTGTAATCAGCCATAATCATTCCTTATTGGTTGGTGGATGCTGCTTTCTTCTCCCATGGAGTAAGCTCGGTGATACGACAAGTAAGGTCAAGGCGGTCGTTGTAGGCTCCCACCTGCAAATCACCCTTGGCATTGATGCCAGCCTTAGCCTGTACCCAGTCTGCCTTTGTGGTGTCAAACTGCATGAAACGAATCCAGGTGTAGGCATAGTTGTCACCATCCTTCTCGCTGCTGTAGGCAGAGAATAGGGTATAAGGCTTGCCCTTCTTGTCGGTCTTCACCTCAACCTGCTTGCCGATGGTTCCTCTGAACTCGATGGTGCCGGTGATTGCGTCCTGGCTTCCTGCATTGAAGGTATTCACTCCCGAAGCCGAGAGATTGAGGTAAAGCGCATCGCCTTTCTTATGGAATTGGAGAACTCCTGCCACCTCGATACGGGAACCTACTGGATAGTTGACCAGTTCGGCCTGGTTGTCACCATCCTTGGCTACGCTGATTTCAACAGTCTTGTTGATACCGGTCTTGGCTTGAACCACTACGCTGATTCCGAAAGAGATAAACTGCTTACCTTCTTTGTTGGCACGCATCTGTGCCTGGCGACATACCGTGCCGCATACAGTTACATTACATTTAATCATAATAAACTTGGCTTATTGTTTTACTTCATTATTTGATTTGAACAGATTCCTGTCTGTCCTGCTGATTGTCAACGCCTTTCTGGTAATTCTGTGACATCTGCTGAGATACCGTCGCTGCCTGGATGATAGAGGCAACACCTCTTCGCTTGTCATCATCGCTCAGATTGGCATTGCCGAGCGTCTGCTGGAGCTTTGTCATTTCAGCCTGGGTCATTTCTCTTGTAAACTGGACGGTTCCGTTATCTACATGGAGATAAGGCTTACCATCCTGAATGTTCACGGAACAGGCTTTATAAGAGGGAAGGAGCGAGGAGAGGTCGATGCTCTTGCTGACAACCGAGTCGGTCACAGTCTGCATTTTCTCTTCTTCGCTCTTGTTGTCTATCTGCAGGGCAAGTGCCATGAGAGAGGTGAACATGGTCATAGCCATCTCAATGACAGGGTCTTCGCCTGGCATTTTCACTCCGCTGTCCTCTGATGACAGAAGCTTCTTCATCCAGTCTTCAGGACTTTGTGCCGTGTCAGTCACTTCGCCTTGTGAGGCAGGATTGCTAACCTTGTACTGAGCGGTGATGTCCTTGCCGTTGTGGAGAGTCTGCAACTGGATGTTTCCCTTTTGAGAGATTTCTGCAAGATATGCCGCTGGGTCTATATCCCGTACCTTGCCATCCGCAGAGATGCTTTTCACCCCAAAATGCAGATGCTCACCAGTGGTTCTGGTTCCCGTATTGCCAGTCACGCCCAATCGCTGACCGGCATTTACAGTGTCGCCTGTCTTTACGGCAATGCTGCTCAGGTGCATGTAGGTACATTGATACTTGCTGCCGTCATTTCTGTTGTATTCTACAGTTACAGACAGTCCACCTGCAGTATTCGGATTGTTGTTGACCCGAGTGACCTTGCCCTTATCTTCCGTAGCCAGTACATTGTCATGCTTGGCTTGAATGTCGATGCCCTTGTGCATTTGCGTGTTGGCCGGATTGAGCGGATCTTTCCTCATTCCGAAGGGTGAGGTGACGAGCATAAACTCGTTTCTCTTCAATGGATAGGAATACTTTTCACTCTCCGCAGGCTTTGAAACTCTCGTCTTCTGGCTGCTTTGTTCTCCTTGCTGACGAGGATTGGTTTCGGTAGCGAAGGATTTTCCTTGCGCTTTCATCTCCTTCATGACCATCTGGTCATACTTCTGCAGGTTGTTCTTCTCGATGATGCTCTGAAGACTTGAAGCATACTTCTTGTTGGAGGCATAGCCGGAGTTCTGCAGTCCGTTTGTCCATCCCTTGTAGTCATCAGGGGATAGCTTGAAGAGTGAACTGTATCTCTTGTTTCCTTTCAGAAACTGTGAATGATGCTCGTATGAGTCGCCAACAGAAGCATATTGACAGAACTTCTCGTTGGGACGGTCATCGGTATATACGAGGTACTTGCCACCGTTCTGAACCCAACCGGAAGTAGCCTTGATGCCGAAATGATTGTTTCCCTTTCGGGATAACTCGCTCTGTCCGCTTGCACTCTCGCAGATGCCTTGTGCAAGGGTGACAGAAGCAGGTATGCCATATCGTCGCATCTGCTCCATGGCATACTCTGCATATTGTTCTACATATTCTTGATTCCTTGACATGATGATTACATGTTATCTGTGTATTCCTGATGAATTGTTCTGTTCCTGCTGAGGACTCTCTACCTTGGAGGGAGAAATTTCCTCAGTAGCACGTTTGGGGGCTTCCAACTGGTCGCAGATGGCAACCCGTTCTCCTGCACGGATGAGTTTCGGCAGATAGGTGTCGAGAGCATGATATGGGAAACCAGCTATGGCCAGAGGCTTACCGTCAGCATCCTTGGTATGGGAACTCTTGGTGAGTGTGATGCCCAGGATTTTTGAAGCTTTCTCTGCATCCTGGCTATAGGTCTCGTAGAAGTCTCCACAACGGAAAAGTAACACAGCATCAGGATGTTTACCTTTTAGCTCGTAGAATTGCTTTAACATCGGAGTCATTGCTACAACGGCAGCCTTTGTCTCAGCCTTCGTCTTCTCTTCCTTTGCCTTTTCTTCCTTCTGCTCTTTCTTTTCTGGAGTTTCCTCTTTCTGTTCCTCCGTAGCCTTGTCTTCCTCTTGCTGAGCGGTGTTCTGCTTTACCTCATTGCTCTGGGCTTCCTGCTCCGATTTTTCAGTGCCTACAGCTACCGCATCGGTCCGGTCTTTGCGCAGTACATCGGCAAAAAGACTGGCAGCAAGGTGTTTCTTGTAATCCTGCATGTTCTCGGCGAGCCACATACGTTGCCACTGGGATGGTGAGATCTCGCGAGGTTTGAGCTTTTCACCATTCACTGTAGGCATACAGAGGATGACACTCGGCTGATTGTCCGTCTCTTTGGTCTTGAAGATGTTGACACGTTGGATTTTGTCCACTTCTTCGGCAGGAACGTTGCTCTTGAAGAGGTCAACCTTCATTTCCGGCTTATTGGAAGCTTCCATGTAGTATTTCTGTGCCATGTCCTGACGCATAATGTCTGAAAGCTCCTCGTCTCCTTGCTTTACTGTGGTGAAGAACAGGTTGACATCGGCCTTGTCTGGATATACGCTGAAAGCCTTTTCATTCTCAGGTTTCAGATAGAGAGCCCACTTGCCTTCATCGTCACGCAGCATCAGGATCTTGTCGAAGTCCACGGCTCCAGAGCGTTTCACTGCATCTGAGACATCAAGCAGGGTGATGGTCTCCAGGCTCCAGTTGTTGAGTCTGGCAACAGAGACTGCCTTGCCGTCAAAGAAACTGTCGTCAGGACGGTAGCCCATGGAACCATCAACATTGTAGAAGGTGACAGTTTCATATCCTTCCTTCTGTAGGGCATGCTCGATACGTCCTTTCTTCATGCCAGGGATGTCGTTATCCATACCTAAGGATGCACCTTCCGGAAGGACTACATCAGCCATCTTACCCTCTGCGTCTTTTACGAGGACAAACTCCTTGGTGGACTTGTTGGGAAGGGTCTTGATCTCGTCAGCCACATAGTAGTGCTTTGGAAGGATGCTCTTGATGGCATCTGCCTGGTTTCTGGCAGTCTTGCTGTTCAATTCAACCTTTTCGCCACGTTCTGCCTTGTGGAGCATATCCACGGCATTGTTGACATCCCTCTCCAGTATATCAATGAGACAAGGGTTCTCTTTCAGTTCTCTTGACCAATAATCGGTCATAGCCATGCTTTCCGGGGAGAGCTTGGCTGAGATTCCCAATTCCTGAAGCTTTACGGCTGTAGCAACTTCTGTGACCAGACGCTCCTGCTTCATGGCATCCTCTGCAGAGACCTTTCCGTTCTTCGTTACCATACCTTCACGAGCCAGTCGCTGCCCATGCCCAGTGGCTGTAACAAGTAGCGATACTGCATCACGGGCATAATCCTCATAGTGTTCGTATGAAGATGCTTTGGGCAGGAAGACAATGTCTTTCTTGCTGTCGTAATGTGCTACACCGGTAGAGTCACTGCGGATTTCGAGCATGTTCTCACGTGCTTTTTCCAGAAGCTTTTCTACACCTTGGCGAATGCCTGTGGAGACAGACTCAACATCTTTTCGGTCGTTCAACCTGCCGTATTTCTGGACAGTAGCTTCAAAG
>ULNV01004446.1_pt1 | contig 10641 bp, 13 predicted proteins | sample 1952011 | NCBI WGS metagenome assembly ULNV01 (sample SAMEA4835586, study PRJEB28245) | human gut metagenome | biome: gut microbiome; material: fecal sample | place: Denmark | collected 2008
AAGGACAGCTGTGGATTGGTGGCGGCAACTCGAACAACGGTGCGAATTGCGGTCTCGCTTATGCGAACTCGAACAACGCCTGGTCGAATGCGAATGCGAACATCTCGGCTCGAATTACTTCAACGTTTACGTAACAATAAACGACAACCATAAGGACATCGGTACTGCGTCATGGGAAAATGTCCGCCTTTCCCGAGCCTCGGCAGCTGGTGCATAAGTATAGCCAGTGTTCAGCCGAAACAAATCGAACTTGCGCAGGCAACGCCCAGCGACCTGCCCGTGGTGTTAGTAAATCCGACCAAAAGGGTCGGAAGTTGAAAGCTCTGCACAGAGTGAAGCAAGCCCAACGAGAACAAAGAACGAGCACGACTTGAAAAAAGAAAATTATGCCGAAGAGACAGGGTTACATATATGATTGCACCTGGCAATGGGACACCTTGAAGGAAGCGGACAGGGTCTCGACAAGGCGCAAGAAAAACTACGGAGTGAAGAAACATAAAAAGCAATGGTTGAAAGACCTTGTGGAAGTTCAACAGCTCATCATCGACCGAAAGATCAAGACGGACGAATACCAGCACATGAAGCTAAAGAACGGAAAGAAGGAACGAGACATCAGCAAGCTGAACTTCCACCCGAACCACGAATGGCATCAGAGCCTCGTCTTAGTAAGCCACGACAGAATAGAGCGCACGTTGATTTCACACACTTATGCGTCAAGAATCGGCTACGGACAGATAGCAGCTGCGCTTCAAGTCAAGAGATGGCTAAGAGAGAACAGAGAAGAATGCAGATGGTTCGCCCAGGGCGACATTTGCCATTATTACGCTAACATATTGCATGCATTGCTGAGACAGAACCTGGAGCACATCTTCAAGGACAAGGAGTTCATCGACGCATACATGGAGCCGTTCGAGAGATTCACCGATGACGACAGAGGAATACCGCTAGGCATACGACCAAGCCAGGACAGCGGAAACCTCGCCCTCACGAGATTCGACAGGTTCCTAAAGGAAGTAGCCAAGGCACACCTTTACATCCGATACCTTGACGATTTCGTCATATTCGGCAAGACGAAGGGCGAGGTCAAGCGAAAGATGAAAATGGCAACAGCCTTTTTGAAGGAGCTGGGATTTGAGGCACATGAGCCAAAGATCCGTCCGATAAGCGAAGGCTTGGACTTCCTCGGTTTCGTTTACTACGAAGGAGGCGACATGTTCTGGAGAAAGAGCGACAAGGTACGCTGGCTCAAACGAAGAGCCAAGGTCACCAACAAGCGCAGGCTCCACGAAATCGATGCAGCAGCATGGGGAATGATAAAATGGGGAAACCGACATTGCAAAAGATTATTTAAAATGGAAACAGGAATAAATTTATCAGACTTAGGCATCAAGATGCCCGAGAAAAAAGACAAGAACGGAAAGCGAATCATCGACGCACCGAAGATAACGACAGCCGTCATCCTTAACAAGGAGATAGAGGTCATCGATTGGGTGCGAGACGTTGAGACATCATACGGCAAGGGACGATACGCATTAGAGATTGAATTCTACGGAGGCAAGAACAAACTCATCGTAAACAGCCCGAGCATGAAGCAGCTCATCGATGCGTTCGAGCAGGCACGAGTGACAAGATTCAAGGCAGTGGTCATCGACAAAGGAGGCTCGCACTTCGAGTTCAGCCAGGTTAAGATTCTCGAGATTGACAAGAGACCTGTCGCCAAGACAGAGGATGGCAAGCTGATATACACAGACACAAACGAGGTCGTAGATCTCACCAAGTTCAACAATAAAAAAGAGGAGACAAAGCAATGAAACAGAAGTACGGTAACATCAGAAGAGTGTTCATGACAGAGCAGCCAGCGATTTATGACAAGCAGACTCGCATCGCATACATGGACTTCCAGAAGGACTCGCAGGTACAGACAACCACCAACAGCGAGACCAGCACCAGCAGCACATCATCCAAGACCAGCAGCAAGGCGAAGGATGAACAGACAACCATCGAAGGCTTCAGCGGTTTTGTAATTCAGACCGATGGCATCATGGACTACGCCCACATCAAGAGCCAGCTCGTAGAGGCAGCGTTCCCACAGAAGGAGGAGCATGCCCTGGCATTCAACACCATCGATGCGCTGATGAAGAAGGTAGATGGCGAGGAGCTGACAGCAGAGGAGCAGGCAGACATTGCAAGTTACAAGGAATTCGGAGAATACCGCAACATTTGCGCAAACTGCGCCAAAGCAATCCTCAGTTCATTAAAAGATTAATAAAACGGAGACCCACCCATGCAAAAGAAACGAACATTCAAGGCAGCATTCACATGTAGGTGGGCTCCTTCAGACGGCAAGGACGGATTAAACGGACAGAACGGAAAAGACGGTGTCGGCATCAAAACTGCCGACGTCGTCTTCAAGCTGAGCACCAGCGACACACAGCAGCCAGACAATGCAGGCTGGGTCACCCTTTTCTCCCAATTGCAGCTGAAGGAGCGAACCTACGTATGGAGCTGCACCAGGATAGAACTGACCAACGGAACCACGACATATACAGGTAAGCAATGCCTAGGTTCTAGCAAGGACTTCGTAACAATCACCGAGCAATATGCCGTGGGCAACAGCCCAACCACAGCACCAACGAGCGGATGGGGAACCACCTACACGCCAACCAAGGAGCTATGGTTGTGGACACGCAACAGGATGGAATGGAAGAACGGAACCTATACCTACAGCACGCCTTTGTGCGTTAGCTACTTTAGCAAGGACGGAGACCCTGGAAAGCCAGGTGCAGGAGGAGCGGACGGAAACGGCATCAGCTCACAGACAACATACTTCATCGCAACAGACAAGATGAAGGTCGCCTCCTATTCCTCCGTTACAGGCTGGAGCACCACCTTTCCAACGGCAACAGAACAGAAGCCATACGTATGGAAATGCGTGAAGACGACATACACCAAGAGCGGAACAACCTACTCCACGCCAGAACTCATCACCACATACCATAGCGGAGACAACGCCAACATCATCGACAACGCAGCCTTCACAAGCGCAGACAACATGACGGCATGGGCACTCCAGAGCCAATACCAGGCATTAAGTGGAAAGCAGGTACCAAGCGACAAGGGAGCCATTGATCCAACCAACAAGAAGGACAACCGCAACTCCTACCATGACACCTGCAAGGCTACAGGAGCAACCATTACAATGAAGGAGGTGCTGCGGCAAGTCATCCATAAGCCAGGTACCATCAACAAGCTGGCAGCAGGGCAATGGTACACGTTCAGTTTTTGGGCGAAGGGAAGGCAAAAAGTTATCCCGATTAACGAGACAAGCAGCAGCTACGGATTTGCGGAAAGAAGCCTATACCTCGTCGCAGGAAGAACCTACAACATCACCATCGTGGGCAAATGCAGCCAGGATGCCGTAAACAATGGCAAGGAGCTACGAACATACATCTACAAAAGCGATTGGAGCGAAAGCGCATACACATCAACAGACTCCACCATCGTAACAGGCATACGGATGACCTTCACGCCTAAGAAAACAGGCGAATACAAGCTGAATAGCTACATGTACAACCAAGACTACCCTCGAACAGGCACGGTCACGGTGTACCAATACGAGATAACTGACGGACTCGACCTCACCACCTACATCTATCCGACAGCGGTGGACACGAACACCAAGATGATTGTGGACGGAACCGAGAAAGCAGCAACGCCATCAGACCTGGGAGTCACATGGGGACTAACAAGCGAATGGAAGAGGCATACGGTAACATTCAAGACCAAGGAATCCATGAACAGCGACGAACAGGCTGTCCTGTTCAGATTGCAGCCGACACCGAACGAAGAGGCGTACCGAGAGGTATGGATCTGCATGCCGAAGCTGGAGAGCGGAATGTTCGCCACAGGCTTTGTGGACGGAATCGATGACCTGCGAGGAATACCAGGACTCATCGAGAGGACGAGTGAATGGGCAGCAGGTGTCGAGTTCCACAACGACGAGAACCTGACAGGAGGCATCCGATACCTTGACTTGGTGACCGTCACCGACAACACGACAGGTAAATTCGAGCTTTACCAATGCAGGGTGACACATACGTCCACAGCAGCGAACGCACCGAGCGACAACAGCGCAGAATGGCTAAAGCTGAACCAGATGCGACCAATCTATACGCCACTCATCGTGGCGAAGAATGCCGTCCTCCGCTTTTCGCAGACGAACAGAATCCTCATCACCAACAGCAAAGACAAGGTTCAAGGCTGCTTCGGAGGTGTCGAGGATGAGGTAAACGGCTACCCTTTGTGGATTGGAGCGATTACTGCAGCAGCAGCCAAGTTCAGAGTGAAGTATGGAGGACAGCTGGAAGCGAGCGAAGTGAACATCACGGGTACCATTAACGCAACGAGCGGAACCTTCAACAACGTTTCAATCAACAGCGGAACAATCGGAGGATTCACCATCAGCGGAAATGGACTGACAAACGACAAGAACTTCAACAACGATGTCTACATCATTCTTAGGAACGACAAAGCTGGAGCATTTGCAGGAATCGGAGGCAACTTGCTTCCAGCATCGAGCGGACTGAGAGCCGTGGCACGATTCGAGAACGAAAACAAAAGTAGATGGTTTGAGTACGACAGTATCGGACAGAACATCGCAATGATGCTGTCGGCAAAGAACGCAGACAGAAACGTGGCACTGGAAATTCTCGGAGGATGCATCAAAGGATTTGCACTCAACACGAAAATCATCACAAATAAGACCTACACCATCAGCAGAGACGAGAATGTGGTAAGTTATATAAGCGACTCAAACGAAAGCGGTGATTGGGTAGAATTCACTTTACCAGACATGCAATGGCACGACGAGGGGCACTTTGTCATGCTTTCGAGAGAATCGGTCGGAGATTACTCCTTCAAAGTCAAGCCAGGGTACTGCTACGACAAGAGCGGAAATAGGTATGAGACCTACATCTTCAACAAGGGTAGACGCTACACCAAGAGCGGATTTGATACCGATTTTTTCAGCGCAAACGGCTCTTGCATTCTTGTATATTGCCCACGATGGCAGGTCGTTTCAAAGAACGCAGTTTTAAACAAAGGAATATGGCTCGCATACGGAGTCATGTAAAAATAAAAAGGAGAACAGAACGATGAAAATTAATTTTGAAAGAGTGGAGGTTTTCACGAACCTCGCCAAGACCAAGGCAGCGGTCATCGACATCAAGGAAGGATTTGCAGACGCAATCTACACCCAGGGACAGGGCATCGCCTGCCACGCCCTAGCCATGAAGATTTACAACTCCCATGGGGAGGAGGAGTACAGCGACAAGGAAGCCGAGCTCATCAGCAGATGCTCCGAGCTTTGCACCCCAGCAGTGATGGACGGCATCCAAGCAGCCATCACAAAGGGCAGAGAGCAGAAGGAGGAGCAGGCATGAGCGCAGAAATTCTTCAAGCAATAGCGACCGCCCTCGTTACCATTTTGGGCTGCTTCATGTTCTACGACAGCAAGAAGCGAACCGAGGCTGCGAAGGCATCGCAGGAGGAAGCCAAGGCAACGGCTCAATACGCAAGCGGATGGAAAGACCTCTGCGAGCGAAAGGACAGCGAGCTGAAAGCCAAGGACGAGAAGATAGACAGCCTCTACGATGTCCTAAACCAGCACCGAGCAAGCGAGGATAAGCTGAAGGACGAGAACATGGAGCTCCGTCTGCAACTCCAGGAGGCAAGCTGGAACAGATGCATCCGCAACGGATGCGAGCGGAGAAGCCCACCACGCAAGAGGGAACAGGAAGAGGAGAACTACAAAGACAGAACAGACGAAGAAGACGTATGAGACTTACAACATATTTAATGAAACTCATCCAAACCAACAGCGGAGCATCCAGCAAGGCATTCTTTTTGGTAAGCGTGACCATCATCGGATGCCTCCTGCTGTTGACAATAGGATTCGTCCTGCTTTACGAGGTGCTCACCACGAACACCATCCACACCGACCTCATGGGCATTGCTGCAGTAATCGGTGCGATTGGCTCACTTTTCGCAACAGCAGGCATAACAAAAGCATTCGGGGAGAGGAACGAGCCAAGCTCCCCAGGTAACAAACAATCCAAAACGGAGGAATAAGCAATGGCAGAAGTAGAGAAATTCGCACCTTTCGTCCTTAAATGGGAAGGAGGTGCCAAGTACACGAACAACAAGCACGACAGAGGTGGAGCCACCAAGTACGGAATCACCATCGCCACCTGGCGTACCGTAGGCTACGACAAGAACGGAGACGGCAAGATAGACGAGAAGGACGTGAAGCTCCTCGACGAGGAGGACTTCAAGATGGTGCTCAAGCGCAACTTCTGGGACACATGGAAGGCAGACCAAGTCAAAGACCAGAAGGTAGCAGAGAGCCTTGTCGATTGGGTCTGGAACAGCGGAAAATGGGGAATCATCAAACCGCAGCAGCTCCTGGGAGTGAAGGCAGACGGCATCGTCGGAGCGAAGACCCTGGCAGCGGTCAACAACTACCCGAACCAACGCCAGCTCTTCGAGGCATTGAAGAACGCACGAAAGGCGTACATAAACAAGCTGATAAAGGCAGACCCGAGCCAGATCGTCTTCAAGAAAGGCTGGCTCAACAGAATCAACGATTTAAAATATGAGGATTAACACCATGACGAAAGAACGAAAGACAAGCATCCTCGCCCTGATCATCATCTGCATTGCATGCCTTTTGGCAGGATGCGCAACGAAGAAAAAGGCAATGACAGAGACGGCAACAGAGCAAGAGACAACGAAGGTGGAGCAAGTGAAGGACACCGCCATCACGGAGACCCACGACACCACCAGGATCACCCAGAAGCTGGTACCCGTTGAGATTGCGGTACCAGAAGCCAAGCTGGAGCGAACCACCAAGGACACCACGTCGGTGCTGGAGACAGACCTGTACAGATCCACCGCAACCTGGGCAAACGGAGTGCTGACCCACACGCTGGAGGCGAAGCCAGGAGCGAAGCTGAAGGGACAGGCTACCGCAACGGACACCACCAAAATCTCCAAAAAGAGCTCGTCCACGAAAAACTCGAGGAACTCCTCGACGGATTCGAGGAACAGCCAGAAGGACACCCAGCAAACCACCAAGACAACGCAGGCAAGCTGGGACATTTGGCTGGGAGCTGGTATAATAATAGGTATAGGAGCAACCACCGCCATCATTTGGATCTGGCGCAAGCGAAAGAAGCCGAAAAAATAGGAAGAGACCTCTTCACCGACAAGGTGGAGGGGTCTTTTTTTTATAACTTTCTTTAGCTAAGTAGTTGATTTTCTGTAACTTATAATAACTATAAAGTTATACAACTTTGAGAAAAATTGATTATCTTTGCATCAGAAAAAGAAAAGGAAACGACCCCCTAACCAAGGGTCATAAAATACAAAATTATGGCAAGAGCTACATATTACATTAAGGAACAGACAACTTGGAGAGACACCGAGAAAGAAGAAGTTAGAGAAGTTTTCAACTCTACAAGAAAAGCAGAGACCGAGCGATTCTTCAACAGACTCGAAAAGGGAAACAAGAACATCACCGACAGCAGAATGGGATACTTCAAAACTGAGGAGTTCACCATGGCTGGCAAGATGACAACAGAATACTGGATAGAGAAATATTAAATACAACCAGGGAGGCGCAAGCCTCCCACAAAACATAGGAGACAGAAATCATGATGCAGAAAGAATTTGAAGACAGAGCAAAGTTCAAGGTTAGTGCAGAATGCTACTACATGCTAATCGAACCTGAGTACACAGCGAGCAAACTCGACAAAGACGAGTGGGTAAAAGAATGGAAGAAGCAAGGAGGCATTCAGAAAGCATACGATTTTGAGAGACAGAACCGTGTGGTCTTGACGAAGGAGAACAAATACCAGCTGGAGCAGTTCGACACGATTTGTGGAGAACGAGACCTCTACAAGAAGAAGGCAGAGAGCCTACAGAAAAGCGCAAGCCTAAACCTCAAGGAACTCCAAGAGACAGAGGAAGAGCTGTCAGACCTCAGAGAAAGATACGAGACCTTGGCAGAAACCCTCATCGGAAAGGCAGCATACTACAACGACGAGGAACTGATGGACACCGCAAAGACAATCCTCGGAGAGAAGAGATACATAGGCTTCAAGCTCCGCAACAACCTGGAGCTGACGGAGGAAGACAAGGAACTCATTCTGAGCAACATGAAATAAGAAGGAAACAGGGGAGCCAACCACTCCCCTACAAACACCAAGGACATGAAACAGATTGAAGCAAGAACGTACATAACAGACCAAATCTACGAAAAGGAATGGGAATACACATACGGCAGACTGAAGGAAGAGAAGGTGGACTTCACCTTCATCAAAATCAAGACAGGCAAGTGCAACAAGAAGCAGGGATTGTTCACTTACAAGCAAGCCATAGAGCTGGCAAGAATGAGAACCAAGGACGGAAGATACAAGAACTTCGAGTTCTTGATAGGATAAGAAGGCAACGGCTGGGCTAACCACCCAGCCACAAAGACAAACAGACATGGCAAGAACAGAGTACATCTACGAATGGGAGAGAATGCCAAGATGCTACAACCTTTTCGGCTGCCCTTTCAAGGCAGCACACCAGGGAACGACAGAGAGACGCTGCACCCTGGAGGAAGACTGCGTGAGCAAAGACAAGAAGGCTACGTACAACTACGTAAAAAAGAATGAAGGCTACGTAGTACTGAACGAGAAACAGAGAGCAGAGCAGGCAACCAGCATGACAGGGCACGAGCTCGACCAGAAAATCGAGGCAGCAAAGCAGCTCCTCAACCAGCTAGAAGAGCTTGGAAATGAGTTCGATTTGAAGGAGACTATCAAGGAGGTGCATAAATGCATCGACATCTACACCAAGGAGCGAGACCAACGCAAGGAGGCTGGCACTTGGAAAAAATGGGGAGTTAATTTTTAAAAGGAGAACGCAACATGGCAGAACCAAGAAAATACAAGTCAAGCAAGCGAGGCGACGGACGCACCCAGAAACGAATCGGGGTCGCCATTGACAGCGAGCTGGAGGATTGGCTGAACAACAAGCCAAACAAGAACCGCTACATCAACGAGCTGATACGACAAGACATGACACGCCACAAGGTGATTATTACGACGGCAGGAAAGCCAGAGATTAAAATAATCGAGCCTTAACAGACAGGAGAAAGGGAGAATCCTACACAGGATCCTCCCTTATTTCGTACCATAGAACACCCAATCGAGAACACGACGATTCGCCTCGTCCACCTTCCGCTGGTCGAAATCGATATAGATATCGGTAACGGAAGAACCACCATGACCAAGCGCATGAGCGATAACGTCCTTGGGGATATCCAGGGAAGCAGCAATCGTCGCCCAGGAATGTCGAGCCACATAGGAAGACAGCATCGGGAAGGCAGGACGGAACACCTCCACTTCACGATACACGCCCAGATCATCGGTGCGCCATTCCTTCACGACAGAACCAACAGCCTTCAAGCCACGGCACATTTGCATGGTAAAGGAGGTATAGCGTTTTCGGTTTTCCCCCCAGGAGACAAGCCGACCACAGGAGCCGTGATACTTCTCGATGAGAGCAGCAGCCTCTGGCTCCACCTTGATATCATAGAGCCGCCCCGTTTTGGAGCGACGATAGGACAGGCGACCATCGACAAGCTGCCCATCTTTCAGAGCCAGCAGATCAACCAGGTTAATGCCGACCAAGCAGAACGAGAGCTTGAAGGCATCGACATACTGCTGCTGCCAGGTCAAACCAGGGAACGAGAACAGCGAGCGAAGAGCCTCCACCGACACAGCTCGTTTCTTGGTCGCCTCCGATTTCACCTTGAAGGAGCGGAACGGGTACCAGGATGTGATACCATTATCGATGGCATCATTGAAGACAGCCCGAACGTTTCGCAGATGAATGGAGCGAGCATTCACAGAAGGACACCCGCCCTGCTCGGTACCAAGCCACGCCTCGAACCTGGACAGCCAATCTTTCGTGATGCGCTCGAAGGAGAGAGACTCGGCATGAGAGTCAAACGCAAGCACCTTCTTAACGGTCACCAGGTAGATATCACGAGTTCGAGGAGACCTGCACAGCGAGGCATAGGAGCGGAAACGAGCCAAGAACCGATTATCGACACCAGCATCAGGGCGAAGTTCAGCAGCCACCCGATTCTTCACCTCGACAGCCGACAAGCCAACGAGATCACCAGCAGAGGTCAGCTTCAGAATGATTTCAGAGACACGAGCCATCTGCTGCAGCAGGAAGAGATTTGTGGATTCGTCGTTCATGGTACCACGCACCTTTTGCGCCTTGGCATCCCACTGAGAAGGAAGCAGGCGAATACCAACAGGGAGCTGGGAATGGGAACGCTGACGGCAGAAATCGAACTTCAAGGAAGCAAGACCACCGTCGGGAACACCACGAACATCCAGATAATAATGCACTCTAATCATTTTTCCGAGATTTAACTGCACGCATTTTGCACGCATTTTGCAACAAAGAGAAACAAAAGGGAGAAAAGCGCAACAAAGCTGGCAGACCAAAAACGCAATAAATAAAGGAGAAATAAACTGATTATAAGCGGAAAGAGGGGGATTCGAACCCCCGAACCGG
>ULNV01020643.1_pt1 | contig 10608 bp, 11 predicted proteins | sample 1952011 | NCBI WGS metagenome assembly ULNV01 (sample SAMEA4835586, study PRJEB28245) | human gut metagenome | biome: gut microbiome; material: fecal sample | place: Denmark | collected 2008
ACAAGCGCTTCAAGCAAAATTACATCGTAAATTTCTAAACCCACCACGACCTAACAATAAAGACAATGACAATCTACACACGCCATGGCGACAAAGCCCAAACCACAACGTTCGACGGCGACAGGGTGCTCAAGACCTCACCCTCCATCAACGCCTACGGCGACATTGACGAGCTCACATCACATCTCGGTCTGCTGAAAGCTCTCATGGCTCAAGCACAAGACAAAGACACGCACAACGACAGCATGGCAGACGAGCAAACATACATAGAGCATCTGCAACGTCACCTCCTTGCCGTGGGATGGTGTCTCATGAGCAACCGGTCCACCGCAGAAGTGTCCTTTACCGACCTCACAAAAGAGATGGAGCAACGCATAGACCTCATCAACGCCAAGCTGCCACCACTACACACCTTCGTCATACCAGGCAACACCGTGGCCGAAGCCCAATGTCATGTCTGCCGAACGGTCTGCCGACGAGCCGAACGAGCCATCGATGCCGTGGCAGAAGAGAGGGCTATAAACCCCGATGTGCTTGCTTTTATGAACCGTTTTTCCGATTATCTCTTCGTTTTAGCCCGCAAATTAAACTTTATTGCACATAAGGAAGAAAAAAGATGGAATAAAACTTGCAGATAAGAAGAAAATTACTATTTTTGCAGCCATAAAAACAAAAGTACGCCCCTAAACAAAGGACAAAGCATTAAAAAACAGACAATAACAACAAAAAAACAGAACAATATGTATTGGACACTTGAACTTGCCTCAAAGCTGGAAGATGCGCCATGGCCTGCAACAAAAGATGAGCTTATCGACTATGCGATGCGCTCAGGCGCGCCTTTAGAGGTTTTGGAAAACTTGCAGGAGATTGAAGACGAAGGCGATGTGTACGAGAGCATCGAAGACATCTGGCCCGACTATCCCACAAAAGAAGATTTCCTCTTCAACGAGGACGAATACTAACAGCTCAAGCAGCTATCCAGTATAGCCCAAAGCGTTTAATGTCAGCGGTATGAGAATTTTCAACAAAGATTCTCATATCGCTTTTTCGTTCTTTTACCGACAAAGAAATTCGCGTCATTCGTGAATTTATCAAGGACAACTACAAAGAAAGCCTTGGTATGCCTTGTCAACGACTATTCTAAGGAAGCAGATCCACAAGCTAATATCTCCGCGTTTGAGCAATGTGAGCTTCATGTTAAACCCAAATCGATCATTAGGCCGTTTTATGTAATATTATAGCTGCTTACAGTCTTTTGGTTTTTAGAAGTTGTCTTTTGCTTGTTTTTAATTCGCAATAGCTCGCTATTACTCATTAAAAGCCAAACAAAATCCATTCTTCTAAAAATCCAAAATCCAAGCAAGCCCTAACGACCGATTTGGGTTAAAGAGACACCTTAAAAGTATCATCACATTAGTGTCCCGATTTTAACGGGATACTAATGTTCGAAAATAAATAAAAATAACTTTCAGAAAAGTTGTAGTATTCCTCTATATGTTGTATATTTGCACCTAACAAGTTCGGAAAAGTGTCGCATTTGGCACAAAACAGAAGTAATCGGTGTAAATATGAGAATTAAAAGAGACATAATAAATAAATTCAAGGAATGGAAAGATGCTGAAAAGCATAAGCCAATCCTGTTGAAAGGAGCCCGTCAGATTGGCAAGACATGGGCTATGGAGGAGTTTGGACGAGAATGTTTCGACTATACGGCGAAATTTGACTTTGACCGCCAGAAAGAGTTGCTGTCTGCCTTCACTGTATCAAAGGAGCCGGCACGCATCATTAAGGAACTCGCCCTTTATTGCCAAGTGCCTCTTGTTCCAGGCAAGACACTGCTCATATTCGATGAGATACAAGAATGTGAAGAAGCGCTCAACTCGTTAAAGTATTTTTGTGAAGATGCTCCCGAATGGCATATTATTGCAGCAGGTTCGCTGTTAGGAGTGGCTGTTAAAAGGAGGAGCATGACCGTACCAGTAGGAAAGGTGCAGGTTATGCGTATGTATCCGATTACGTTCAAAGAGTATCTGCGAGCCAGCGATTTCCAGACATTCAATTTTGTAGAACAGATAGAACAGCCAGAGAAATTGCCTCTTATTATACTTGACAAGTTGAGGTCGGAATACCGCAGATATATGGTGTCTGGAGGAATGCCAGAAGCAGCCGTGAGTATGCTTGAAAATCAAGGCATGCAAGCTGTGGACGACATATTGCAAGGCATATTAGACTTGTATGAGCTTGACTTTGCCAAGTATGCAGAACCTCGCGAGATACCGCGCATTCATGCTATTTGGCGTTCACTTCCATCTCAACTTGCCAAGGAAAATAGAAAGTTCATATATAAGATTATAAAGAAAGGAGCAAGAAGTCGTGATTATGAAGACGCTTTGTTGTGGCTTGAAGATGCTGGTATGATATATCGCGTGAATGCGGTGTCGAAACCAGGAATGCCTTTAAGTGCCTACGAAGAACCAGACATATTCAAGATTTATGCCAGTGACTGCGGACTGTTGCGACGATTGGCCGGACTACCGGGAAGCATTGTCATTGACCCGACTGCCAATTACACAGAATTTAAAGGCGCAATGGCGGAGAATGCAGTGCTGCAAAGCCTGTTGCCAGCGTATGGTTCAATGCCTTACTATTGGTCTTCGGAAGGAAAGGCAGAGATTGAATTTCTGTTACAGCGAGAGGATGAGATAATCCCTGTAGAGGTAAAGGCAGAAAATCGTGTCAGCGGAAGAAGTATTGTTGTGTATAACGAACGTTACCAGCCCAAGAACCGTATACGTTTCTCATTTCTCAATTTACAGCAAAACTGCGGTATGTTAGCTTGTCCCTCGCCTTTAGCTGAGTGGGCTATGAAATGGTTGGACAAATAATCATGCTTATAGCAGATATTTATACCGCCTTTTATTGACTTTCACAATGAAATAAAATGATCGAAAAGGTTGACACAGCAATATAACCACTTAAAACTCAACACGCCTTATTCCTCTTCAATGATGACGAATATTAATCGCCCCGATGCCGACACTATCTGCTCACGACATTGAAGACAAGCGGTATAGAGATTTCACAAAGAAATGTCTATACCGCTTTTTCAGTTCTTTTACCGCCAGAGACAGTGCAAGCCGAATGCAATGAAGTTTGCTTCTTTGTTTATCCGAAGTTCTTGAGTTCTGTAAGGTTCTGACTTATCTCCAACATCGTAGTCTTATGTTTCAAATATCCAAAATAAGCACATGAAACGCCTGCTATTACACCGACAAGGTCGAAGAACAGTCCGAATGACGAGGTTGTGTGCTCAAAGTAATCCGTGGCAAAGATGCCCAAAACGCCCAGTGGTACGCCAACCACAGACTCAAAGAAATAGCAACGCTTGTAGTTGACAAGATTGCATAGTTGCTCAGTAGGCGTCTTCATTACATTGAAACGATAAAGCACAGTCAGTCTACAAGCCACCATCACTACGCCAAGAAGACAGACTATCTCTAAGATGTAGAACGACGTGTCGCGGAAGATTCCCATGCTATACAATAAAGGTAAGATGACAGATGCAATAGAAAGCGTGACAAAGAAGTTGAACATCCCCTGCTTCTGTAGTTTCTCGTAGGTAGTCTTATTCTTACCTTTGATTACCTCTTCCAAAGCTCGTTTGTTATAGACCTCACTCTTTGAGAGTCGCTCATCGAGCATATTCCACTTTTGTTTCAAATCTTCTAATTCCATAATAGTTTTCTGATTTTAATGATTAGACATTTCCCTTAGCTTCGTCTTGACACGGTTGATGCGCGCTCCAACGTTCGATACTGATATACCGAGAATTTTCGCTATCTCTTCATAGCTCTTATCGTCGAGCCACAGCAGAATCAGCGCGCGTTCCAATTCGCCGAGCTGGCTTATGAGCTGATAGAGATTTTGAAGTTGTGCCCTTTCCGATTCCTCAGGAAAGAGGTCGCCCATCGATATCGTAAGGCTCACAGTCTCTGGTCGCTTTATGTTATGACGCAGGTGTGAGATGCAGGTGTTCACGCTGATGCGATACACCCATGTCGATGGTTTGCTCTCGCTTCGGAATCGCGGAAAGGCAGTCCAGAGGTTCAGCACCACCTCTTGATAGAGGTCGCTGATGGTCTCGTCATCGGTGGCATACATGAAGCAGACTTTATATATCACCTGCTTGTAGCTGTCCACCAAGCTTAGAAACTTTTGTTCTAATTCGCTTTTTTCCATTTTAGACTTATTGTTATCGTTTGACTCTTTACTTCATTAGTCGCACGACAATTAGAAAACTTACACACAAGGAATGATTTTATTAAATCTTTGAATCACACTAATGCAAATTCATCGGTGAAGTTACTTCAAATAATTGAAACATGATGGCAATGAAGAAAACTTTAAGCACCGACAAATAGATGGCGAGCGGGAGGGGGTTGGTGTAATAGACAAAGACAAGAAATTTATAGGAGAGTGGATGAAAATAACTATCAGAAAAGTTGCAACAATCCGGCTCATCCGATATTTCGAGTGGTGTAAAACAGGAGATTCTGTCCACCGCTTATACAAAAAACATTTTAAGCATTGTCACGATATGCCACTCGGAAAAGATATACAGCGATAAACAGAAAAAACATTGTTGCAACATTGTGATAATGTTTTTTCTGTTTATCGCTTGATTGTTGGCTTAATGCTTCTGTACTAATCCATAAGTTTGAGTCAATCTAAGCACAAATTTTCTCATTTCTTATTAAAAAATATTTTGCAAAAACTTGTACGTTTCTTATATTTTATTTGTACTTTTGCCATGTCTGATGAAGATTTATTTGATTTCTTGCAACACTAAGTTAAGTGAATCTTTTGACACGACAAAATCTTGAGAAACGCAGCTATTCCTCTTACCAAAGCAAGGACATTTGTTACTCATGATTTTAAGATAAAATCAAAACATTGTGTTGCGAATTTGAGAATTTACAAACAACAATCAAATGAAAACAATTTTTTTTCATAACGGAGTATATGTATACTCTGAAGAATTTTTTAATTTTGAAGATGATGACAATAAGGCTAAAACCGATGTGTCTATAATTATTTCTGCTGAGTCCCCTTATGGTGATAGTTCAAAACTCTTATATGGTGGAAGAGTAGAAGTGTCTCTTTCGTATATTGGTAGTAGAGTATGCAAACTAACTATAGATGGAGTAGAAATAAAAAGTCTAGACTATGAATACTTAAAGGGAACTTGCGCAGTGATTGGTGTCAAAGATGAATTAACTATGCAAAAAGTCACGGCCTATCTCAACCAAATAGAGCAATTGGGTATAGATACTTTTTTAGAGAATTATAAGACTGCGTTGGAAACTTTCAAAGCTGATATTATGGTCTTATGTGAGAAGTATGAGAGCTTATTGAAAGAGGAAGAGCCAGATTATGAATCAGCAGATACTTATAAAAGATTTTTGGATAGGGCAAGAGCATGTCTGACAATCTTAACGATAATACTTTTTAGTTTGGCTTGTAATATGAAAACAGGGCTAGACAACCATGTTTACGAAGATGCCTATAATGAGGTTCTTGCAGAATATGATGTCGTAAGCGACTAATATTATGCATAAGCCACAAAAGAATAAATAATAACTTAAAATTAAGAAAAATAATGTACGACGAAGATTCTGACGACGCTTGTTGTGAACATTACAATGATGAAGACAATGACAATGAGCGCGACACATTCTATGCCTTGACAGACGGAATGTATGGCGACTATGACGAGTGGAAAGAGAATGGTGGGGATATGGACAATCTTATTGATAGTCTTGGTTATTAATATTATAAAATAAGCATTTGTTATGGGGAAGATGATATTGTTTAAAAATGGTGTATATACTTTAATTGAGCACAGTCTCACAGACAAAAAAATTGAAGAACTTAGTAAGGACAAGTCGTTTGTTGTATCAAGCACTAAGTCCGGAAGTGGACTTAACACCTTTTCTTTGTATGGCGGAAGGGTAAAAATAGAAAGGGAAGAATCTTGGTATGGAAGTAGCCTTCAATCAAAATTTCAATTATTCATAGATGGTTTTGAAATAACGAAGAAAGAATATGTATCCTCTGAAATTCTAGACAAAATAACCGCCTATTTAAATCAGATAGAACAACTTGGTGTTGACACTTTCCTGGCTAATTATAAAGCAGCGATAATTGCAGAAAAAGAAGAATTGTCTGCCATGTGTGATAAGTTAGCCGCAGAACTGCAACTTCGTGAGAATGAAGAGAAAGAAAAAACATTAAGCCGTTTAAGAAGTAAAATTGAAAATTTGATAGGACTTCTCTTCCTTCTTACCATCAATATGAATGCGGGTTTAGACAATCAGGCTTATATTGATGCGTATGCAGAGAGTGAGAATGTAATAAGCCAATACATAGAAAATGCAGAATGAGTGAACTTAAAGAATATATAAAGCAGGCTTCAAAAATGCAACAGTATTCTTCTCAAGCCAAACGTCTTCAAGAAAAACTGTTGTTAATAAAAGACCGTATAAATCCGTCAAGAAGAAGATGGTTTTGGGAGTTGCTGCAAAACGCAAGCGACTATAACGAGCATGTGTCTGTGCGCCTCATTGTAACGCAAGACAAGGTGGAGTTTTTGCATGATGGAGCCCCATTCAGTGTGACAGATGTTTTAAATGTCATTTCTCCAGACTCAGGTAAAGACGATGAGAAGGATGAGTCTAATAAAGAAAACATTGGAAAGTTCGGCACAGGTCTTGTTTCAACCCACATATTGTCATCTCTGATGCAGGTGAAAGGCATATTCTGCAAAAAGGATGATAACAGTCTGTTTGAGTTCGCGTTCACATTAGATAGAAGTTGTTTTGAAGATAAAACCGAGCTTATTGAAGAGATGGCCAAGGTCAGAACTGACTTTGAGGTGTCTGAGCATAAGGAGGTATGCAAGTGTGAAGGCTTCAACACATCCTTTACTTATATCCTAAACCACCCATTACCCAAAGTGCCTGCGATGATGGCAGCAGATATCGACTTAGATTATCTTTATTCCATGCTGCCATACACGTTGTGCTTTATGGATAAAGTAGAGTCTATCTTTATAGAAGATAGACGAAATGACGTGCACACTTATTCCATTAGAAGGAAAGAAAAAACTGAAGGCAATATCGTTTTTGAGATAACATGTGACGGCATCGTGTCAACAAAGAATTTTGCTGTATTCAGTTATCAAGACGTTTCCACTACCTTCTGTTATGAAAACAACACGATTGTTCCGTTTCCGAAGAATATTTCAAAAATGTTCTGTGGCTTGCCTCTGATAGGAATGGAGGAAATAGGTATGCCGTTTATACTGAACAGTCTGAAATTTATCCCGTCATCAGAGCGTGATGGCATCGCATTTTCACCGAGTTCAAATCCAGAGAACAGAAAATTGCTGGTTGATTCAGTAAAGTTATATAGTAAAATGCTCGACTATATAGAGGCTAAACAAATGGACGGTGCCTACAACTTGACCCACATGAGCCGCAAATATAACGGAAACCAAGAGTCGAACGAGCAGTTTCAAAAAGTTGGTATTTTACATTATAAACAAGAATTACTCAATCACAGCATAGTAAGAAGTCAAAGTGGCGATTTTATAAATTACGCACAGGTTCGAATACCTTTCAATGATTCTAAGCTTGATGAAAAATTGTACGATTTGGCTTCATCTGTTGCAGAAAAAGTATTGCCTGCGGCTGCAGACTATAAACCTTGGTTTGAAGCTACCGACTTTTCTTTATTTTCAGAGCAAGAGTACACCTACAAAATGCTTGCTGAAAAAAATTGAACAGGTTGGCAGCGTATTGGCCTTTGGAAAATCTGCCGATATCACAAACAATTGGTTGAAAAAATGTATTGTCTATCTGAAAGACTGCAACCGTTATATCTTCTCTGAAAAGAAATTATTGCCTAATCAGTTGGGCGAGCTACGCCTGTGCAATGAACTTTTTGTCGATAACGATTTGCCTAATGAACTAAAGAACATTTATAATATGCTCTTTGATGGGAACGGTTCCAAGATTGAGGCAGAATTGCTTGACAAAACGTATGAACAGCTGGAGGTTGTAAACCAAACTTGTAGTGTGGAGCATTTGTCACGCCGCATTGATGATAAAGTGGCTGATGTGTATAATAAAAACAACAGCAATGCTTCTTCTATAGCTTTGCCGCTAAACAAATTGTACACATGGATGGCGAATTCCAAATATACAAAAGAACAACTACAGAGTTGGTATAAATGGTATTTCCCCAAAAGAGCAGGACTGGTTGTTGACATGCTTACAGAAACTCAACGTGAGCAAGCTCTTGTTATCGCCCAAAGCGGAAAAATGGAAGCGTTAGCTTCATTGGCATCTTCCGATTTAACAGATGAGGAATTTGCCCTATTGGTTACCAATATCAAGAAATTGCCTTCAGCCTTGAGTTATCTGATGAGTAATGTTGATGACAAATCGTTTGCCGACTCAAAAGAGGGCGATTATGGCGAGGAAATTGTCCGTAACGAATTGCTACGCCGATACCCAAGACGCGAAGGATATAAGGTGGTGTGGGCAAGCAAAGACTTTCAAGAAGCAAGGTACGACTTTGTTGTGAAGAAAGGCGAAGAAATTGTTTGTTATTGTGATGCAAAAACCACCAAACGCGGTATAGCCAATGCCGACTCCATACCTTTTTTTATGCGTCGCTCACAATGGGAGTTTTTACAGACAATAGACAAAGACACACCCTATTACATAGCTCGTGTGTTCTTGGGTGACAATAATGCCGTGAAAATTATGCGCATTTCTGTGCCAATAACACCATTAAAATGAGGGCTTAGAAAACCATGAATGAGGGTTTGTTGTTTATCACAGCCTTCATTCATGGAAAGCACCTTACCCCATCGCTTATAACGTTATTCTAAATCATCGAATTCATCGTCAGATTTGGATATATTGCTGTTCATTTTTTATTTTGTTTGTAGGAATACATTTGCTGAATTGATCTTCTTTAAAAGGAAATGCCCAAACAAATATAAGCAACGAATCACAACCTTGTTCTTTGCCATCTATAATAAGCCGTATGTTAATTTTTATTTCCTTTGCCATAATAACCAAGAACGTTTTTTATTATATCGAATTAATTTGTATCTTTGCATAAGATAAGCTGCACCTCGGCATAGCGTTCAAGCAAGCTTGCATCTCTGCTCTCGGCTTGCATTATCTTTGCAACAACCATTAAATAACGCCTCATATGATTGATAATCGTAAAAAAATATTGTCATCCGTTTTTTTTGTCTGTATAGGAGCTTTTCTGCTTTTTTACAGTTTAAAATTTGGCGGAACCTTTTTTAATGGAATTAGCAAATATATCCTTGTTTCCATCTCTCTTATAAACATTATTGGTGGCGTAATGATTGGCTTTGTCAGAATTTCTAATGTCAAAGAGATTAATTCTGAAAAAGACAATAGCAGCAAAGAAGGAATTGTCTCTTGCGAAAGAAATGTCAAAGAGATTAATTCTGAAAAGACCAACAGCGGGAAAAAAGAAATTTTCTATTGCAAAATAGATGTCAAAGAGATTAATTCTGAAAAAGACTACAACATCATAGAAGCCGCAAACGACAATGAAGCTAAGGAGCCAAAACATGTAATTACGGCTGAGATCAGCATTGAGGTAACAGGCGAAGATGAACCGACGAAATACGACAAACGCCGTGAACGTTGGGCGGTCATTTGCTTTTGGGCTTTGTTGGCTTACATCATTTCTGTGCTGTTCCTCATATTCGTGGATATAAATGTGTATTTCTGTTTTGCGTTTGTCATAAGCACTTCGGTATGCATCTTTTCATTTTTCAAAGCATCCTATATTGACCCTGAAGAGCCAACAGACCCCATGCCTTGGTATTACGGTGCTCTTTAGCCCTTATCAACCATTCCCAACAGCTCCTCAAAACGCTTTAAAGCATATTCCGTAGACCACACAAGAAGATGTGCGGTATAGGAATTGTCTTCTTAAGAATGTCGACTCAAAGCTCTTGATGAATCCATCTGAAAGTCTTAAAGAGCACATAAAGTCATCGTACCCCGACCGAGGGACGTGCGTACCCCGACCGAAGTACATGTGTACCCCGACCGAGGGACATGCGTACCCCGACCGAGGGACGATGACTTTAAGATATGTTTCTCATTACTTTAAGATACGTTTCTCATTACTTTTAAGCACGAACACATCGAATGAAACGAATTTTTCTGGCACAAGAGCAACAATATTTTCTGTAAAATGCTTGCGTTAAAACAAAAAGCTGTATCTTTGTTTTCGAAAAGCTTGAAAAGAAACGAAATGTGTAATTAATCAAAAAAAGAGATATTAAACTAAAGAAACATTATACTAAAGAAACATTTATCGAAAGAAACATTTATCGAAAGAAACATTAATCGAAAGAGACATTAAACTAAAGAAACATTAATCGAAATATAACAATTAAATACCTGTTTTTTATGGCTAATTTATTAGATGAGACCCAAGGCCCTATCAACGACAATGGTCGTGATGTGCATGTTATTGACCGCC
>ULNV01005139.1_pt1 | contig 10536 bp, 3 predicted proteins | sample 1952011 | NCBI WGS metagenome assembly ULNV01 (sample SAMEA4835586, study PRJEB28245) | human gut metagenome | biome: gut microbiome; material: fecal sample | place: Denmark | collected 2008
ACATTTGCGAAAGTTGTCTTATTTATGTATTATCGTGCAAAGGTAAGCAATTTTTAGCATATAGTGTTCAATGCTGCGATAATTTTATATATTTTTGGAGAAACAGACCTGTAGGAAACAAAAAAAGAGAACTTCTGTAGTTGAAGTTCTCTTTTTTGAGCCTCTTGTCGGATTCGAACCAACGACCCCGAGATTACAAATCACGTGCTCTGGCCAACTGAGCTAAAGAGGCGGGTGGACAAGCGATTCATATCGCACCGCTACAACCAAGTACCCTTGCTATGTTCCCATCCTGGGGGATTCCGAGGGAGCTGGTCGTATGAGACTTGTCCGTCTTTGCGTTTAAGCGGGTGCAAAAGTACTGCTTTCCTTTGAACCTGCCAAATATTTCCCGAGAAATATTCCTTTTATTAACTTCTGTTAAGGAAAAAGTCTACTCAAGGGGTCTTTAGAGGAGTTAAAGGAGTTAAGGAGTTATCGCTCCCTTCAGGGCGTGGTCTTAACTCCTTTAAAAGTCCACGACCGTGATTCCAGCTCCGCCAAACTGTACATGCTCATCGGCAAAGTGGGTGACATTGGGCACACTGCTCAGATACTGGCGTATGAGTTGTCTCAAGATGCCGTTGCCTTTACCATGGAGGATGCGCACACGGGGCATACCCACAAGGATGGCGTCATCGATGAAATACTGCACTGCATTGAGCGCCTCATCGCCACGCATACCTCTGATGTCGAGGTCTTGATGGAAATTGGTCTTGTGCTTGTCTATCGTGTTGCGTGTCTCGGTACTGATGCCATACGAGCCTAAGTTCTCCTTGCGTTGTTCTGTCTTGTCGGTCTCGGTGGTGGCGACAGCATGTTCCAGACGGTTGAGGCGCATCTTGGTACGCATACCTCCAAAGACAGCAGTAGCCATATCGCCCGCTATGCTCTCTATGGTTCCTATGGTTGAGAGCCCCTTGATGCGTACGGTGTCGCCTACTGATAGAGGACGGTTTTCCTGCTGCGTCTTGTTGACAGCACTGCGCAGTGCTGCTGCAGCCTTCTCTTGGTTCTGAGTTTTTTCCGCTTTACGCTTGGCATGTCGTTCCTTGCGCTGCTGTATCTGTGCTATCTTGCGGGCTATCTTGTCGTCGTTCTCCTTGGTGTCGATGTCCTGCATCTCTTCCTTGAAGGCGTCCAGCTCCTGACGTATGCGCTTGGTCTCCTCCTTCTCAGCCTGCTTCTCGCGTATCTCGCGTATGGCGTTCTCTATCTTTTTGTTGCTCTCCTTCAGCAGTTCCTCTGCCTGTTGTTTGGCTTTGGCGAGTATCTGTTTGCGGCTTCGTTCTATGTCCTCGATGTCGCTCTCGTATCGCGAGATAGTCTTTTCCATGTCTTTCTCGCGCTGGTGTATGCTCTGTCGCTTGTTCTCCCAGTAGCGCTTATCGCGCACGATGTCTTGCAGATACTTGTCGCTCTGTATGTATTCGGAGCCTACGATGTCGCTGGCCTCCTTGATCACCTCTTCGGGAAGACCTATCTTGCGGGCTATCTCTATGGCGAAGGAAGACCCCGGTCTGCCTATAGCCAACTGGAAGAGAGCTTTCATCTCGTGGCGGTCGTAGAGCATAGCACCGTTGGCCACACCCTCATGACTGTCGGCAAAATGCTTCAGGTTCTGATAGTGTGTGGTGATGACTCCATAGGCACCTTGTTGGCAGAAGCGGTCGAGCACAGCCTCGGCGATAGCTCCGCCGATGCCAGGCTCGGTGCCTGTACCAAACTCATCGATGAGGATGATGGTGTCGCCATTGGCAGCCTTCATCATATTCTTCATGTTGAGCAGATGCGAGGAGTAGGTACTCAGGTCGTTCTCCAGACTCTGTTCGTCGCCTATGTCGATCATGATGTTTTGGAACACGCCCGTCTTCGAACGCTCGCTCACGGGGATGCTCAGTCCGCACTGCAGCATGTATTGCAGCAGTCCCACGGTCTTCAGACAGACCGACTTTCCTCCGGCGTTAGGACCTGAGATGATGAGGATGCGCTTCTCTTGCGTCAGCATGATGTCGAGTGGCACCACCTTCTCGCCTTTCTTCTCCAACGAGAGTCGGAGCAGGGGGTGAATGGCTCTGGTCCAGTCTACGTGTGGGTGGGCTTCCACCTCAGGCTCTATGGCTTGCTGGGTCTCTGCAAGCTTTGCCTTGGCCTGTATCAGGTCGATGATGGCAAGGAATCGGTAGCTCTCCAATATCTCGCGCGAGAAGGGTCGCACCTTGTTGGTGAAGTCGGTGAGGATGCGTATGATCTCCTTGCGTTCCTCGCCCTCGAGCTCTCTCACGCGGTTGTTGGCTTCCACCACCTCGGTAGGCTCTATGAATACCGTTCTTCCCGTGGCACTCTCGTCGTGCACGATACCTTTTATCTTACGTTTCAGGGTAGGGATGACGGGGATGACGAGTCGTCCGTCGCGCAGGGTAGGGGTGACATCTTTCTCTACCACTCCCTCGCTCTGTGCTGCTCGCAGTATGCCATACAGTGTGCGGGAGATGCTGCCCTCGGTCTTAGCTAACTCTCGGCGTATCTGCAGCAACTCGGGGGTGGCGTTGTCACGTATCTTGCCAAACTTGTCGAGTATTTGGTCGATGCGTTGTACCAGTTGTGGGAAAAACATGACGTCAGCCGACAGGCGATGCAGTGCAGGGTAGGGATATTTCTTCTCTCTACGCCAACCGTCTTCTTGTTCGGCCTCATCGTCATCGCTGTGGTTGAGTATCTTTACGATACCGTCGATGGTGCTCAGTGAGCGGCGAAGGTCGAAGAGCTCGTCTTCCTCCAAGTGGGTGTTCTCCACTCTGATGCGTACTATCGACTCTCTCACATCGTAGAAGTATTGCAGGGGGAAGTCTTCCACCTCCTCCATGAGTCTGCGAAACTCTCGGGTCTGCAAAAGCCATTCGTTCACCTCGTTGGCATCAGAGCTGAAGTGCATCTTCTCCACCTGTTCCTTGCCCAGGGTGGAGAGGCATCGCTCACGCAACAGGTTTCGAATCTCGTTGAATCCTATCTTTTGTTCAAAATTATCTGGATATATCATGTTGTTCTTATTTTCAGGCGGCAAAGTTACGAATTTTTTGAATGTTACCCAAATTTCAACTGCAAAAAACAAGGGAGCGAACCCTGTTAGGTTGCTCCCTCGTTGTTCTTGTTTCTATTATTGGTAGTTCTTAATCCCAGGAATCCCAGGAATCAAAGTCGTTAAAGTGCTCCTTGGAGTTCAATTGATCCTTTCCGCCTGTTGGATGGTCTTTGTCAGTGGTAACACCTCCGCCATGCATACCTCCACCAGTATTATCTGTATTTCCTGTATTTGATATGGTTTGCAGCAAACTTTCTGTTTGTAACGGAATGTAAAATATCTGTGGCTGTATATATACTTTTTTATTCATTGCTTCAAATGTTTTTATTTGATATACTTCTTACCATTAATAATATAGATACCACTTGGCAGCGACTGGAAGCTTTTGGCATCTTCGCTAACCAACTGTCCGTTGATGTTGTAAACCTTTCCGTTGGCTGGCATCAATTGTCCGTCAGCATCAATGATCAAGTCTTCGATACCTGTAGTCTCGCCATTGTTGCCATCTACGTTGCTACTGTTTACCACCTGCAGCATGATAGGTTTGGCACTTGCTTGTGTGTTGCCGAGACGCTTCAGATAACCACGGAAGCCATTCAGTGTACCACTCTCGCTGACGAAGTTCTTGAATGTACCATCCTGATTACTGATGAAGCCATCGCCTGCCTTTACGATCATATCGTTGCTGTAGCTTGAAGCCCATGTATAGCCATTGCCTGTACACCAATCTTCTGGCTTGGTGTTTTCGATGGTCACGTATGGATAATCAGGTACCTCTGCAGTATTGATGCTTGTCACATCCTTTGTTGGCTTGATAAGGAATGGCTTACCTGCCACGATGGTATTGTAAGCATGACGCACAAAGTAAACCTTATTGCCTTCTACACGGTCGAAGTAGAGGATCTGGGTACCATTCTCATTGCCAATGCTGTATGTATTACCAAAGATGGCATCTACCTGATGCTTGTTGAGACTGAAAGGAAGAACACAAGTTGTCCAAATTCCTGCTGTCATTTTGCGGTTAACTGTAACCTTTGCCACATGACCAGCCTCTGTTGTCTTAATAGTATTGGTGGCATTGTCATCGTAAGATACCACATCTTCAGTTAGCTTTGTTTCACCCTCATCAAATGAGAAACCATAGAAGCCAATCTTCGAACCGAAGTTGTAGAGATAGTAGGTCTTACCTGCCTTTACATTAAAGGTATAGGTAACAGGGGAGTCAGCCAATACGCACCATCCATGAGCACTCTTGTCATTTGGATGGTTTACGATAGCATTGTTGTTAGGCATGATATCGTCTGAAAGAGCACTTGGATAAACGTTGTTTTTGAAACCATCCTTTGTCATTACGAAGCTTTCAAGGCCATCAAAATGGCTGGCTACTTCTGCTTCCGTTGGGGCTTTGCCTCCGTTCAAGTCCCACTTGTATTGAGTCAAATCATATACTCCGCCAGTAGGCTTACCATTTGTAGATTCGATGTGGGCAGTCGAAGTTACGAAGTTGCCAGCTTCATCCATTATGAATACACGGCGCTGTGGTCTGTACTGATATGTTTTTGTATTATCTTTTTCTGTCTTAGCATCGAAGACGCCATTCTGGAAGATGTGTGCTGTTACCTTACCGTTGGTCTTAGGATTAAACACCAAGAACGAACCAGAGCAAGGAACATTGAACATTGGATCCTTAACCTCGGTTGTGTATTTTTTGAAGTCAGCACTTCCGATGGTAGTTGTCTCAGGCATGGCATTTGAGCCGTTCTCCTGACGAGCATTCTTGCTATTGTTTCCTGATACATAGTAGTCGAATCCTGTTAACTTCCACTTGGCTTTAGCTGATGTTGTATCCCACTGATAGCTGTTGGATAGCTTTTCTGGATCTTTTTTGTTCTGATCAAGAATCTTAGTGTCTGGTGTTCCGTTGTTAGGGAACATCCATCCACCGAGTGTTACAGACAAAGTCCTGTCCTGGTTCCACATGGTGGTATGGTTACCATAAGTTTCACCAGTTTCAACAGTTGACTTTACACGATACATAGCAGGGTCATCAACTTCTACAGTTATTAAAGCTGTGGTGCTTTCTAAGTTATTACCAGTGACAACGATTCTGATATTAGCTGTACCTTCACTGACTGCTTCTATCTTTCCTGTTGTGGCATCTACCTTTACAACACCAGGAGAAGTAGAGAACCATGTTACGTTATATTCAGTTTCGCCAAGAGTTGTTGTTCCTTTTGTGACTGTCAAGTCTGGTGCTACTTGTGTAGTACCAGCAGACATTTTTATGCTTGTTTGCTCAGGTGTAACAGTGATAACCTGATACTTGCTGTTTACATCCAAATTGAATGAAATAGGATCTGGATTGTCATAGACATCACTATAGTCATTTGTACCATTAGGATCAGGTTTTGCACTTACTGTAACAGAATATGTACCTGCAGCTTCTGGAGTGAAATTAAGTGTACTGCCAGTTACACTTGAGGTGTTGCCTGTAGGAGTAATGGTGTAAGTGTATATGAAATAACTACTTACATCTTCACCATTATAAATCAGAGGAACTGTAATCTCCTTGCTGCTTGTAGCATCAAGATGAAGATTGATGGTACCTTTGAATGAATCAGAGAAAACAGGCTTGATCTTGCCTTCTGATACCGAGTAAGAGAACTGAAGAGTACCTACAGTATAATTGCTTCCAAGTGATGATGTTGGAGTCGCAGTAACGGTAATGAGGGATGTTCCCTTGATAAATGCTGTTTTTTTAGCATTTTTCGTAACTGAGAATTTTCCAGTCTTATTATCAACAGTTACATTCTTGTCTCCACTAACATCAAAAGACAAGGTGTAGTCTTGACCCAACTTCAGCAACTTGTCATTATCTCCATAAACCTTGATGACAGGCTGCTCTACTTCCGCATCTGTGGTGTTGATAGTAACATCCATTACGGAAACGTTGAGTGGAGAAGGTGCCTTTACGCTCAACTGATAAGTGGCTGTAGTTCCTTCATAAGTGTCAGCGTTTGTAGGTGTAACGGTTGCTGTGATGGTTGCGATACCTAAACCTTGAATTGTAATGGTATTACCACTCAGTGTAGCTACACCCTCTGCATTCGACGTGTAAACTACAGTATATTGATCTGCAGAAAGCGTAGTGTTTCCTGCCTGAACAGTAAGAGTTGGCAAAGTCACATTTTTTGTAGTGTTGACCACCACATCAGCATTGCGCTTGAAAGAAGCTGTCAGTCGAGTCTTATTAGAAGATGAAGCAGAACGCTCTACCTTGAGACTTGTCAAGCGAGTAGTACCACCACCATAGCGACCCAAATAGAGTGCATTGCAATCTTTTTCAATGGTATAAGTAAATTTTGAACCACCATCAGCAGATTTTGCCAAGATGTTTGACTTAAAGATGCTATTACCACCATTTACGTCAGAATAGATAATCACACCAGAAAGATTCTTGCTATCGCAATAGCCTTCCAGTGTAATCACATCACCTGCTTTGAAGCCACCAGTCTTTGGTTTGATAGTGATATACTTTCCGTCCTTTGCACTGAAGTTGCTGCTAAACGTTATGACATTATTAGCAGTTGTACAGCTTATTCCATCTGTAGTAGTACCTACAGAGCTTGTGAAGTCGTAAATGACCTCGCCTTCTGTTGGGGTAACTGGAGTTTTAGCCTTGAAGTTGGCTGTAAGTGAAATCGCAGCAGTTACAGTTGTTGTATAAGTTGCATTTGTGCTAACGACCTTGTTGCTTGCATCAGTCCAGTTTACGAACTCATATCCGTCGTTTGGTGTTGCGGTGAATGTAAGAGAAGTGTTTGCTTCTACTTCTGTATCAGATGTCACAGCTGCACCTGAAGCATTTGCAATGGATACAGAGCCACCTTCTCCTGCTGTAGCAGAAACTTTATATTTCTTAGCAGCACGAGTGATGGTAATGGACTTTATATATGTCGTAGTTCCATTTCTGTACAAATAGAATTTACTTAAACCATTCAGAATGTCGCTTGCTGTAACAGTATAAACAAGATCTTCATTATTTTGAGTCATGTTGCCAAGACTTACAGAAGAAGCGCCTTTGGTATTATCTTTACATGCAACCAAACCACCTTTTCCTGTTGATTCTGAGTATGCAGATATTTTTATAACATCACCTTTTTGGAGTGTGTTGTTATTCAAACTTACTAATATATATTTGGTTGTTCCTAAATTGCCATCACTTTTGAAACCATTAACACCAACTTTTGCAGCTCCTAATGTTACAGTTCCACCTTCTGCTTTATATGGAGTATTATCAGCATTCTCTGTTGTCTTGATAGTATAGGAGAAAATGTTTCCTGTTGTCGTTCCATTATCACTACCACCATTATTATCTGTGCTGCCATTATCAGTATTTGAGTTACTTTTGGCAGTTACTTTTGTTTCGCTTGTCTTAATAGTGGTGTTACCATTAGCAGTAGCTTCGCAATAATAATTTCCACTTTCTTTTGGAGTATAAGTAGCAGATGCGGCATCTGCAATTTTTGCCTTGTTCTTATACCACTGATAAGTAACGTTACCATCACCATAAGCAGTTGCATCGAGGGTTCCTTCAGTAGTAGTGAAGTCATAACGTGGAGCCAAGTCGCGAGCAAAGAGAATCTGCTTGTTGTCCTGGTTCTGGTAAGCACGCTCGTACTCTGTAGCAGCCATGATGAAGCCACCGAGAACCTTGCCCTCGGTATAATAGTATGTACTTTTGGGATCAGAAGATGTTACAACACTTGCATCTTTACCTTTCAGGTAATAATTATCATTTCCTGCACGACCATCATTTCCTCCAAGACCAGCAGAAGTACAGCTATGAACCAACTGAATCGTACTGTTGTCTTTATTGTCATAAATCATGAATTGATTTACCAATCCTTCGTATGCTTTCTTTGCGATAGGCTCATAAGTTGCTTTGTCGAGAAGTCCGAGACGGATAGCTTTGAGATAACCGGCAGTAAAGATAGAAGAACAAGATGCCTCAAGGTAATTACCAGTAAGCGAAGCAGGAACCTTATCCATCACCTGATACCAGCAACCAGTACCCTTATCTTGATAGTTTGCTATTCCTTTAGCAAGATTGGATAAATAACCTTTGAAGGTATTGTAGTAAGTATTGTTTGTTGGCATTACTTCGAGAATGTCAACCAATGCGAGGAAATACCAAGCGTTGGCACGTCCCCAAAAGGATGCAGAGTGATAGATTCCCTTTTCCTTGTCGATGCCAGCCCATGAAGTAGAAGCATTATCACCAGGATTAGCAGTAAAACCATGATAAAGCAAACCTGTTGTTTTGTCATAGAGCTGCGCCCATGTGATAGAAAATTGCTTAGCAATAATATCCCAGTCATTGTCATTGTCGGAAATATTATTTGTCTTGCCTGTATGCTTGATAATCTGAGCAAGCAAAGCCGGTCCCATATACTGACCATCACACCACATCTGGTCTGTATAGTCTGTTGATTTGTGGAACCATCCGCCAAACATCGACTTCTGAACATCGTTAGCATTAGTGTTGTCCAATGCGCTTTTTCCACTACCTATAACGTATGTTGTATTATAGGTTTTCATGTCATTGATGACAGCAGTTATCGCAGTATTAGCAACAGTTGTAGCCTCTTGAGATTTTAAATTTCCTGCAAGAATAGGAAAATACATCTTGGCAGCATTCATGTTGTCAAGAGTCATACTCGAATTAGCATAAGGTTTGCCAGTAGCATAACCTTGTGCAGCATAGAACCAAGGCTTTGACCAGTCGAATTTCTCATAGAAATCAGCTGCTTCAAGAGAAGCTTTACCTACAAGACCTGCTACATAATCAAAAGTTCTATCAACTTTCGTCGTTCCATCAAGTTTGTACCAAGTAGCGGTTGCCGTTTTTTTACCATTATTGTCGTAATAATCGAAACCGAACTTCTTTTGATTTCCATAAAAATCGTGAAGACGTGAATTAATCGCCCACTGCGAATAGCGGACACCAGAATTGAATTTTACCCCCCCATCGTTATCTGCCGCTTTCACTCCAATGACGCTGAGGCATGGGAGTAAAAGGAGAAGAAACAGGCGAGCGAAACCACCTCGGCTCATGTCGAGGAAGCGGAATGTAAGTGTTTTGTGTTTCATTTCACTTTTATTTTTATTGTTTTTGTGCTTATTTAGCTGTTTTATATTACTCATACTTCTACTGTAAGTCTATGCACCGCTGATTTTTTTCTTTAGTTATTTTTGATGGTAGTCTGTTTTAAACATCCCAGTATAGCGGTCGCAGTCGAGAACTTATACGATGAAATTTTTCGTGCAATTGATAGCACTTTCTTTTCGGCTGCAAAGATACGAAAAATATGTTAAAAAGGAATGAATCCATTTTGTCTAAAATGAGATTTTCTACGTAATCGTTTGCGTGTGATTTGCTTTTGGCTTTGTTGAATTGCTTTTTTTCTTATTGTCATGCTTTCAGGTATTTATACACTTATAGAACTTTAGCAAGTTCAGAAGTTACTCAAGTTTCGCAAGTATAGAAGTTACTCGAGTTTCGCAAGTTCAGAAGTTATAGAAGTTACTCGAGTTTCGCAAGTAGTTTAAGTACGGGCTGAAGGCCCAAAAGCTCAGTCAAAAAGTAACCAGGACTATAACTACGATTTTAACCTGTACGGTTGGCACGCCCTGAAGGGGCAGAAGCTCTTAGCCCAGGGCAGCGCCCTGGGTATAATGGCAATCAGCAAGGCGCCCAGTAAGGGCAAAAGCTTTATAATAGCCTGAGTTTTAAAGCTTTTGCCCATACAGGGCGACAACCTTGCGTCCATAATAACCCAGGGTGCTGCCCTGGGCTAAGAGCTTCTGCCCCTTCAGGGCGTGTGGGCCGAATATGGCTTTAACTTCTCTAACTTCTTTAACTTCCATACTAACGAAACCTCAGTTTAATAGTTAGCATGTCCCGGTAAGTCACTGAGATGTCTCAATGACTTACCGGGAAATCTCTGTAAGTCATTGGCAGGCCTGAATAACTTATCGGGCTTGAGACCATTTTGTGAAGTTGTGAACGTCTATTATAATATATATATATTCTTTTATATGTTTTTAAGGCATTACCCATACAGCTGTTTTCTTTCTTTATTTATTTTCTTTCGCGTATGCGTGTGAAAGCAAGAAACGAGGGTTCACCCTTCACATCAGCGTCGGAAGCCCGATAAACAGAGGGGATTCAGGGCGTGAACCCACCCTTCACAGGTATTCACAAAAACGTCACAAATGGCGTAAAACGGTGAACCCTTGGTGCACCAAAAGTCCGAAATGTGAACGCTTTTTTATAGTTTTTTGCCAACAGAATGAACACTTTGGATTAGTCAACAACCATATTGTCATGAGTTGTTACGTTAATACTGTGA
>ULNV01003580.1_pt1 | contig 10475 bp, 9 predicted proteins | sample 1952011 | NCBI WGS metagenome assembly ULNV01 (sample SAMEA4835586, study PRJEB28245) | human gut metagenome | biome: gut microbiome; material: fecal sample | place: Denmark | collected 2008
TAAAACTTGCAGAAGGACAATGGTCGTTTGACAGACCTTTCTATCTTATCCTTAACCAAAGTCTAGGTTACGGGAATTGGCATGCCCCTGATACAGATGATACTTATGAAACGTATTTTGATTGGGTTAGAGTATATCAGAAAGAGTAAGGGAACGCTTCATCGGCGCTCCCTTATATCTCTATTCTGTAATTAGTTTCTTGAGTGTAGCTGCAATTCTTGTCAGATATAAAATACCATTATATGCCAATGGATGCAAGATGTATGTTTTTGTGTATAAGACGAGAAGACGCAGTTCCATTTTCTTTTTCTTTCTTCTCATTTTCGCATTTCTTGATGCCGAGGAATTCCTAACTCTTACATAATATATCGCATCTGATGCTGCTATGTTTACTGTTTTAATCTTGCAGGAGAGTTGAAACATGAAAAAAGAATCTTCTCCATGGGTGATGTTCTCCTTGAAGCGATGAGACCCAATGATGCTACGTGGAATCAACTTGCAGCATGAACTTGAAAGAAAGCTTCGATTCTTTACAATATGATGTCTTTCCTCAGGTTTGTATGACTTGTAAGCTGTAGACAGATAATGATATGTTTCTGCCTTGGAGGAATCATTAAATGCGATAACATTTGCTTCCGTTATCCCTTCTGGAGTGACATCCTTTAATAAGGCTTGCAGATAGCATGGGCTTATGAAGTCATCATCGTCAATGAAACTGACATATTTTCCTTGGGCCTTTTCTATTCCGATGTTTCTTGCCCGTGACACCCCATTAACGTTAGAGTATAATAATTCTATAGAGTATGAATAATCCTTTATTCTTTCTTTTATTAGAGAAAAATAAGGCTCTTTTGTGCCATTGAGAACTATCAGCACTTCATAACTGTCTTTATTTAGTGTCTGTTGTTCCAAACAATCAAGACACTCCCAAAGGTATTCTTTGGGAGTGTATGTTGGGATGATAACGCTGATATCTGGATTCATTGTATTTTATTTTGCGTATTCAATTTCTATTCCACCAATCTCCGCTGCTATTTGTGAGTAGGATGAAGCAACACTGCCTATGATTTTCCTTGTCTTGCTGAGACAAAACAAATCTACCACTGCAAATTTCATTCCTTCCAAGGAATTGCGGTCGGTATCATCCATCAGGGTAATGATGCGGTTTGGATATTTTGATTTCAGACTTTCCTTTACCTCATCATCATCGCTGGCTACATAAAACTTGGTTTTGGCATTCTTCTTGATTTCTGTATCCATCATTTTAGTAAAGTTCTCTAATGGAGAAGATTGGATGGATACAACATTGTCGGTTCTGCGGATATGCACACCGATAGTTCTCTCAGAAAAGCCTGCTACTACTTCGTCTATTCTGCGCTGGATATCATCTTGTGGAATGAACATCCCCAGAATGGTATATTTCGTACACATAGGATAACACGAGATGAGGAGGAGCGAGCGTGAATAGCTCATTTTCAATTTGCTGTATATCTCGCCATCTCGGTAGATACTGAAGTTGAACACGGTTTGCTCGAACATCGTTTTCAGCAAGGGCCATCTTACCAGGTAGTCCTTGTTACCATTGATGTTGTATAGCCATTGCTTGTTCTCTATCAGTTTCACATCTTCTTGTGGAATCGGTTTGAAAAGTTCGCAATAATCTGCTTTTAAGCCTAGGCTGTTGTTCCAGTAAATGACAGAAGGACAATGATATTTCTTTGCCACCGCCACTCCTGTGGCTATGGCACGTAATCGGTTGCAAAGTCCTCCAGTTGGTATGATTTTAACTTCCATGTTTCGTTATCGATGTAGTTATTCTTTTATTTCTTAATTGTATTTCTGATGGCATCGAGGAAACCATGACCATACTTGGTGTCTGGTTCCACATAGTTGCCTTCACCCCATTCGTTCCATGAGCGGAGGAAGAGAATCTTTCTCTGCTCTGGCTTGTTCTTGATGAGCTGCAATGCATCTTCTATATGATGCTCGAAGTTCTCTGGAGTAGCATTCACGTAGATACCTTCGTGCTTGCCGGCTCTAGGGGTGCGGTCCCACTGTGGGAAAAGGGTAGGGAACACATTGTCCCAATTGTCTTCTGGTGAAAAGAAATGCTTCATCACCTTTGGATAATTGTACTTTAGTGCCGGCATGAAAGGGAAAGCTTTCTGCATGGCTTTTCTTGCGATACGCCAATACTTACCTTGGTACATCATCTCGGCTCTACCTTTTCCCATCGGATTGATACCATCAAAACCTAATTCCAGGAATGAGTTGTAGATGTCTGCACTGCTTTCGAGGTTTGGCATCACACGACTGATGCTGCCATCTTCGTTTCTCTTGACAGTTGTGGTAGATGCACACATGGCAACAAAGAAGATGCCTTTCAATCCATTCTCCTTTGCCATCTTTCTCCAGAGTTCCATGAAGTGGCGCACATCCTTGAAATGATATGGATCGAAAATCAAGAACAGTGGCTTGCCATCTACGGTGATGTAGCGATGATCTTTGAATGCCTTGAGTACATAGTTGAAATGGGCAATGTAGTCTTCATCGCCGGGATACAATTGCTCACAGATCATCTGATTGCCACCTTTGTTCTTCCATGTATTTGTCTTCCAGTCATGGTTTGCCCATGCCAGGCAGAATGGAAAATCCGGTTTGCCGGAATTAAGAACCTCATCGAATGGGCGCTGCAACAAACGCTTGCCGTTACCCATCCAGTAGTGCCAGTAGCAGAATCCTTCTACACCAGCTTCACGAGCCAACTGAGCCTGTTGTTCTCGGGTCTCAGGCAAGCGAAGATCATAGAAGCCTAAATCGGCTGGTATTCTTGGTTGATAGTGCCCATGAAATACAGGACGGGCCTTGGCTACGTTGGTCCATTCCGTAAAACCTGGTCCCCACACATTGTCGTTTTCAGGGATTGGATGAAACTGTGGCAAATAATATGCTATAACTCTTGCTTCCATTTATATGTTCTTTTATTAATATTCTATTTTATTCTTTTATTTAATTAAGTATGATCATCATTCCTAATCCGTAATGTGGAATGCTCACGTAGAGCAGGAGAAGGGAGATGATTACCACAAGACTGATGCCTATCCACTTCTGTTTGAAAGTGTATAATATATATGTGTAGAGTAGGATATTCACGATGCAATACAGCTGGCTGGTTCGCAAAGCCAATACCGGCAAAAAGGCAAATGCTGAATACAGGGATAATCCTATTGCAGATGTCTTGAGCAATATCGGGAAATTACTGCATAGTTTTGTCAGCGTATCCTTAAAGAGAAACAGGTAATAAAACAGCAAAATCGACATGAGATGCAGTGGATCGAATATATTGATATCTACTGTCATTTTACCCTTTTCCACTGCTGCCTGGTAGATAGCTAGTTTGTTTCCGATGAATGGAAGTGACGGGTTCATCAGAATGCTACCTCCTGCATAATATACTACATATCCCAGCGGAATGGCGCAAAGAAACAGAATGGTTGTCTTCTTGTTGAATGGCTTGTTGTTGAGAAACAAGACGGGAAGGAGCATTAATGAAGAATAATGTATCAAAGATGCTCCGAGCAAAATAAAGAAGGCTATTTTCTTTTTGTTCTCTGCTATGAGTGGGAGTGTGCAAAGGAAGATTCCTGATACAACTCCTGCTCTTATCTGGGTAAGATCGTGCAGTACATAGTAGAAACTGATGTAGCACAGCAGCGGAACAAAATAGAATTCGCTCATCTTTCTGAAGGCAAACATTTTCAGAGACACTCCGAATATTGCATAGATCAAGAACATCATGTGTACATTATCGGTAAAGAGTCCCAAAATGTAAGATATGAGTAGAAAGGATGGCTCAATCATCTCGTCCGTACCATTCTTGAAATAATTCTGGAATGTATATTCGTAATTTTCCGAATCTGGATCCAAACCGATTTCTCGAAATCCTGCCACAAAAATCAGCACAAGCCCTATTAGGAAGAATAATGACTTCTGATACTTCCTAATATAGTCTTCCAAGTAACAAAGTATAGCAATGATTAGAAACAATGCCAATAAGATGTAACCCATATTGCTTTATTTTTTAATTTTTCTATTTACTAAATCTTTGATGAGACTCCGTTCTTTTTTCGAAATCCCAACTGCATATAGTAGGATTGATATGCTTATTGCTGAAACGATAAACGACAAGAATAGCTGAAGAATCCTGTTTGTATGCAATCCTTCTACGCAATATACGATCAGCGTGGTTATCGAAATAATCAGAATGCCCGGAAACACCAGTCTCGCCAGATATTTACCGACGGTTAGATCTGAAATACTTGTTTGCAGCATCAGTAATCGGATGATATGTGCCAGAATACAAAGTCCAATCATTGTGACGAATACATAGTAGGATGGCATGCCTAACTTGAATAAGACCCAACTGACAGGCAGGCATAGTATCGTCATGCTTTCAACATACATGCTGTATTTGCGAATGTTGCCTGTTGACTGTATGATGGTGGTAATCGGATTATGTAACGCCAGACATATTGTATATACCGCATAGAGCTGGGCAAACAAGACCATGGTAGGTGTACATTCTCCTAACCAAAGTGTGAGCAACGTCTCTGCTTCGAAGATGAATGGGATGAGAACCATCGACAGCAAATAGAGTATTGCCTTGCTGCTAGCAAAAAAAAGCTGCTCTAGATATCCATTCTCGTTCGACGAATATGCTTTGATCATCGCGGGTCGGAAAGCAATGACCACACTATTGGTGAGCGTGTTGATGGCATTGTATATCTGATTGGCGATTCCAAAGGCTGCATTGATGATTGGTCCGAAGAATACATTCAGAATAATGGTACTTCCCTGAGTCATGCCTACACCTGCCAAAGCTCCATAGAATGACCAGCCTGAGAAAGAGAAAAGCTCCTTGTAGAGGATCTTCTTCTTTACAATGGTATATTTACATTCCGGATACTTTCTTCTGGCAATGAAAACATAAAGCAACATAACCATGAATGCTTCGAGCATTAATGCTGTTCCATAATACACCAGATTATCACCACCTGTCATACCGATGCAATAGGCAATAAGGAGTTTTACGATACAGTCGATCGTAGAAATCAGGGCATAATAGCCCATATTCTCATTGGCAAAGACTGCACCGATGAATGGTATCTGCAGGAGGGTGAATATGAAAGAAAACAGGGAAAACTGAAGAATCCATTGTGCCGCTTCCATACGTTCCACAGGAATGGTGAGTTGTGTAGATATCAACCAGGGACCAACAATCTCAAATAGGACTAACAGAAAGAGAGCTATCAGCACGACTATGTTGAGGCTCACGGAGAAAATCTCCTTTAATCTGTCTGATTCTCCTTTACCCATTGCGAATGAATAAAAGCGTTGGGTGGATAGGGCAAGTACACTGCTAATGCATGTGCTTGCTGTCACCATGCCTGCCACGGCATTGAAGATGCCGTAGTCTTCTGTGCCAAGTCCTGCCAATACCCAACGTACCGTATAGAGATTGACGAAGGTGATAATAAGCATTCTAGCGAATAGCACCAATGTATTGGACGCTATTCGCTTAGAACGGTTTTGTATGTCTTTGTTTTTTTCTGACATGATTTATTTCTTTTCACCAAAGATAATCTTTCTGATAGAATAAATGGTTATAACCATGAATGTTATGATGCACATTCCCAATACAAATAGCATTCTCTTAGGACCAGCTGGCTTCAGAGGTACAGAGGCACTCTGAAGGGTAGTAAACGCTGGAGTCTGGAGAGTAAGCTTGGCACGGGCTTGCTGTACTTGACCCTGCAATGCTGTATAGTTGTTGTAGAGCAACTGCATCTCGTTTTCCAAATCGTTTTCCTTCAGTTTATAGGATTCCAGAATGACATCATTGTTGGCATCTGCATAGCTTCCATAGGTCTGTCTCACTTTCTCGTATTTGCTTTTTGCATCAGCGCAGAGTTTCTGATAATACTCTAAGTCCTTGCGGGCTTTGCTGGTTCTGTATTCTGTGATAAACTGCTGCAAGCGTGATTGTACCGTATCTGTTATTGTTGCACAAATCAGTGGGTCTTGATCTTCTACTGAAATTGAAATCACATAGTTCTTTTTGTCAACAGAACAGGATACTTTGCTTGCTATATTACGTGCAATTTCATCTTGTTTCTTGGTTAATCTGAAAGGATTCACCCGATTATTGGCATGGGCTGTAGAATCCTTATCTGCAAACCATGATTTGATTCCATATATAGTTTTTGACCACCATGGTGATTGCTGCTTAGTGGCAAGGTAGTCATAATATGTGGTATTGATTGTTCCGTCAAGTGACTTGACTTTAACGTCAAACAAACTTGTAAGGAAATCGTTAGACTGTATCAAGTCTGGATACAGTTCAGGGAAGATGGCATCTCCATTAGAAGATGAACCTCCGATGTCGAAGCCAAAAGATGAGGCAAGATCGCCCAAAGAGCTAGAGTTAAAACTAGACAACTCTGGTGCAAGCTTTGCTGTACTGTTGTAATATCTTGGCACGCAAATAATTAAAAGACAAGAAATTACACAGACTATTGGCAATGTAATGAAGTATAGCTTCTTATGTTGCCACATTGCTTTCACAATTGCCACAACATCTATTTGTTTGATATTTTCGTCTTTATTTTCCATTTTATTTTTTTATAATTAAACGTCTTGCAAAAGTACTTCTTTTTTCTTAATCTACCAAATATTATTGGTTGTTTCTATCTTTGTAGAGGGATTATTCTACAATATCCCATGCTTCAAGCCCACGACTTTCTCTAGAGAACGAGAGGGCGATGCATGTCACTTGCTTTTTGCTGGCAGCGAACGCATCTTTATAAAACCTTGTTTGCATCTGTTCAACAGCAATGGGAGAACTAATTCGTAGATAGACTTCTTTACCTCTTTATTGGGATAGCCTAAGGTATACATGTCTCCATCAACTTCCTTAATCGTTAGATAGCCGGCTTGGTATAGAAACAGTTTGGGGTCTATCATGTTGACGTCACTTTCTTCCAGATAGTCTGCGTCGATAAGACAATTGTCTAATTGGGCTATGTCTTTAGCAAACTTATTCAGTATTTTAAAGAGCATCTCATTTGAGCCTGATGGCTATCCAATAGGAATTGAGTTTTCCTCTAGAGAAAGCTGACAATACACTATATGGATTATATACATTTAGCATGTTGGAGGCAAAATGATAACCGTCATAAAGTGATCCTCCTAGACTCATGCTAAGGTAAATCACCGGTCGTTTGATCCAGTCGTTCTCTAATGACATGATCTTGAGTCCCTCAAAGAGTTCTTTCTTTCCTTCAAAATAACATTTTAGGGTAGATGCCAACAATGATTTACCGAAACGTCGTGGACGGCTCAAGTAATTATATTTCCTTTGGTTAGCGATTGCCCAGACCATATCTGTCTTATCTACATAAAGGTAGTTGCCTTTACGTAGTTCTTCAAAGTCTTGAATCCCAAGGGGTAAATTTCTATTTGATGTCATAACGAAAGTTGTTTGTTATTGTGAATTTTGAACCAAACTAGAATGAGGGTGATGATGATATAACCATGGCAGAAGCCTTAAAAACTAGGCTCTGCCATGACTAAATGATATTGTCTGTTTATTTACTTAAGTTGGCTATCGTTGCAATCATGGCAGCGATGCTACTCATGCTGGTACCGAGGCTCATGGTCTCTGCTACGCTCATCTTACGCTTCAGCTTAGATGGGATAACAATCTCACAGCCAGGCTGTACCTTGGCCCCGTGACCTACCTTTGCCACCTTGCCGTTCATATAGATGATGTAAGCCTTGCTCTTCTGGGCATCGCTGGCAAAGCCACCGGCCTCATCGATGTATGACTTCACACTTCTGCCTTTTTCGTAAGCCACGGTGTTGGCATACATTACGGCACCATTGATCTTCACGGTTCCGTTGTACTGAGGAACAATCAGGCGGTCGCCTTCACGCAGAATCATGTCGGCATCACTGCCCGGGTTTTTCAAGGCTTCTGCCAAGTCGATACCGATAGGATACTCATCTGGAACGTTGAACTTCTCGAGCTCCGCACTCTGGGCTCCCTTTGCTACATCTTGCAAATTGCTGCTGTTGCTGCTGGCTGCCAACTGGAGGAGGTTCTTCTGCTGCTGTTCACGCTGCATCTTCAGGACGGCTCTCATGCGTTCTTTCTCTATAGCGTTGGCTCTTCGTACCAGTCGGGCACCCTTGATGTATGCCTGTTCTGTAGCACCACCTGATTTGGCAAAGAGGTCGCTGAGGCGGGCGTTGCGGCGAGTCAGGGTATAAGAACCGCTAAACATCACTTCACCTTCTATCTTTACGTTCTTCTGCTCGGCATAGCCAGGGCTCTTGCGAATCATTACCTCATCGAATGGCATCAGTACGAAACCTGGTGTTCCATCTACTACGAATCCGTCTTTCAACGAAAGGGTGAAGGTCTTGGCTATGACGCTGTCTGGCTGCATTGCCTTGTTGTCCGCTACTCGTCGGCTTACGCTTACATTTACGGTAGATGCCTTGTCGGTTAAGCCGCCTGCCTGGAGAACGAAGTCTTCAATGGTCTCATTGTCCGCATACTGATATGTACCAGGATACTGTACCTCGCCACGGATGGTGATGGTGCGCTCCTGAATCTTATCCTGGCGGGTTGGGATGAAGAGTACATCGTTTTCCTTCAATGGGATGTCAGGTACCTTGCCATCCATGATGCCTGCGATGTCTACGGCAATCACTTCCAGGGTACGGTCTTTCTTCATACGATGCATCACAGCACGGTTGGTGAAGGCATCTTCTGTCATTCCCTCAGCATGCTCAACAAGGGTGCGGACTGAGTTGACCTGCTCGCCAAGGTTGTACATACCTGGACGGAACACGGCTCCCTTCACCTCTACGGTGTTGGCATAGCGTGGAAGAATGGAATCTACGCTGATAGAGTCGCCATCATCTACACGGAAGCTGGAGAAGTCGAACTCTTCTACATTATATACAGCATATTCCCTGCCTGTCTTGCGGTTTACTCGAACCGACTTCTTGTAGGCATCACCCGTAAAACCGCCGGAATATTTGAGGATGGAGTTGACACTCTCGTTCTTCTTCATCTCGTAAATCATAGGGCGCTTTACCTTACCCGTTACGGTGACGAGGCAGTCGTATGGTCCAACTACGATAACATCGTTGTCACTCAGGCGAACGTTGCCTGTCAACTTACCATTGAGAATGTAGTCGTAGATATCAACCACGGTAACGAGTCGGTTGTTGCGATATACCTTGATGTTACGCAGGGTTCCGAGATCGTTGGTTCCACCTGCCATGTAGAGAGCATGGAATACAGTGGCGAAGGCTGATAGGGTATAGGTGCCCGGTGCCTTTACCTCACCCATCACGTTGACCATGATGGTCTTGGTCTGGCCCACTGTGAGCTTCACTCTGCTGGAGCGGTAACGGCTTCCCAAGGTGCCGCGGAGTCGGGCATTAGCCTGGGCTACGGTAAGTCCGCTTACGTTTACCGGTCCATAACCTTCGATGGTTACCTCGCCATCAGGAGAAACAGTGCTCTGGATAGTCTTCTGTGAAGCGCCGTAGATATCGATGATGACTGCATCGCCAGGCCCCAGACGATAGTTCTGAGGAGTAGCGATGTTCATGTTTGGCTCGAAACTCAACTCCTTGTTGTTGAAGATGTCTCTACCGAACACTTTCTTGCGAGCCTGGTTGCGCTCGGCAAGCAGCTGCTTGAGCAAAAGGGTAGAGTCTGGGACAATACCATTCAGCTCATTCTGAAAATCCATGTATTCCTCATCGTTGTTATCGTAGGTATGACGATAATTAGCGTCTTTCTCTGCCGATATACGATAGTTGCTATAGTTCTGAGATTCCTGACTGATTCCATTGCCGTAATCTTCACGAGTCTTGCCATTGTTGGTGCGCAGGCGAGAAGCATCCTTGCCGGCTACTTCGGTAGAAGCTCCGGTAACGCCACCCTGTTTCATCTGTCGTTCGTACTTGTCTCGAACTCGATGTATCTGTGAGATGTCGACGCCTTTCTGCATCAGCTTGGTCACAATCTGTGCATTGCTAGTGCCGCGTCCGTGCTCCTTGACCACGAAACTCATCACCTGCTCATCGCTCATGCTTGACGACTGAGCCATGACCGGACCGGCTGTCAATGCCAATAATAATACGAGAATGAATTGCTTTTTCATCTGATATGTTATGTCCTTATTTTTATTCCTTTTAATATATATAACTCGATAGTACGAATTTTGTTGCAAAGATACTAAAAAAAATGCGGATAAAATAGTGTTTAAGTAGAAAATAAAGAAAAAAGGGAGAAAAAAAGCCTTGGCCACATCCGGAGATGCAACCAAGGCCCAATTTATTTTATAATCTAAAAGTATTCAGATTAGATCTGCTCGCTCCAGTCCTCCTGG
>ULNV01005426.1_pt1 | contig 10462 bp, 10 predicted proteins | sample 1952011 | NCBI WGS metagenome assembly ULNV01 (sample SAMEA4835586, study PRJEB28245) | human gut metagenome | biome: gut microbiome; material: fecal sample | place: Denmark | collected 2008
TTGTATGTGTTCTCTGCCAATGATGGCACAGGAGGAGAACATGGGATTCCATCAGGCTCTTAAGACGAAGTTTATTGAGGGTAATGCCGGCTTTATGTCGCTCGTTGCCATCGCCCTTATCGTGGGCCTGGCGTTCTGTATCGAGAGAATCATCTATCTCAGTCTTTCGGAAATCAATGCCAAGAAACTGATGGCGGATATCGACCAGAAGGTGACGGCTGGAGATTTGGAGGGGGCGAAAGACCTCTGCCGCAACACCCGCGGACCGGTGGCTTCTATCTGCTACCAGGGACTGATGCACATCAGCGAGAGCCTCGACGACATCGAGCGTTCTATCAGCGGTTATGGCACCGTGCAGGCTGCCAACCTTGAAAAGGGATGCTCCTGGATCAAGCTCTTCATCGCCATGGCACCATCGCTCGGATTCCTGGGCACGGTGATTGGTATGGTAATGTCGTTCGACCAGATTCAGCAGGCAGGCGATATCAGTCCTACCATCGTGGCTTCGGGTATGAAGGTGGCGCTGATTACTACTATCTTCGGTATCATCGTGGCGCTGATTCTGCAGGTGTTCTATAATTACATCCTCTCGAAGGTGGAGCATCTTACCAGCCAGATGGAGGAATCGGCTGTAACGTTAATGGATATTATTGCCAAGAGCAAATAATGATTGCCTAGGGCAAATAAACGAGCAAATAATCGAAGAGAGAAATGGGTAAATTTCAATTTTCAAAGTCGAAATTAAATGCGAAGCATAAGTCTGCCGAGCAGATATCACAGCAGGTGTTCTTCATTCTGATAGGCCTGGCGGTGGTAGTGTTCGCTCTGTTCTTCCTGGTGGGCTACGACATGCCTTTCCTGGAGAATCCCGACTTCAATGCGCCGCTCTTTACGGATGTGCTCATCATCCTGATGTGGCTCTTCCTGATAGGAGGCGTGGGCCTGGCGGTATATTCGATGATCAGGGATTATCGGGGTGCCAAGTCGGAGACGGTGGTGAATGGGGTGCCTGTGCGCCGCATCTTCCGCATCACCTGGTTGGGCACTCTTGCCATCCTGGTGCTGTCCTTCCTCTTGGGCAGTTCCGATCCGATGCTGATCAATGGTGAGAACTATGCCGACTGGATATGGCTAAAGCTTTCAGATATGTTTGTCATCACCTCGCTTCTGATGCTGGTGGCAGGCATCGGCGCCGTCTGCTTTGGAGCCACCCGTTATATTCGTAAGAAAAAATAATTCAAGAAAATGCTGATTAGAAGGAAAAGTCACGAAACCCCGGGATTGAATACCACCTCAACAGCCGACATCTCGTTCATGCTGCTGATATTCTTCCTTGTCACCACATCGATGGATGTGGATAAGGGATTGCTGCGCCAGCTTCCTTCGCCTGAGCCTCAGAACAAGGAGCGACAGGAATCGGTGGTGGATAAGGAGAATCTGCTGGCTATCCGTCTTACGGCTGGAGATAGCCTGCTGGTTAACGACCGCCCGATGAAGGTGAGACAGTTGAAAGACGAGGTAATCCGACTGGTGCATCGCCTGGGAAAGAAGCATCTGATTTCCGTGGAGAGCGACAGGGATGCGGATTACAATCTCTATTTCCAGATGCAGAACGAACTGATGGAGGCTTACAGCCAACTGAGAAACGAGACTTCGCAGAAGAAATATCACATGGATTATGCCCAACTGGGCAATGATCAGAAGGAGGTGGTGAGAAAGCTCTGTCCGCAGCGCATCACGGAATCGTATGCCAACGCCACAACCTATTCTGACAAGCGCATTGATGCCAATGCCGAGGAACAGAAAGGAGGCACGAAATGATGAATTTCCGCAAGAAATCGCACGAGGTGCCGGGACTGAACACTTCATCCCTGCCTGATTTGATTTTCTCCGTGCTCTTCTTCTTCATGATTGTTACCCACATGCGACAGGTTACCCTGAAGGTGGAATGCCGCATGCCCGAGGGAAAGCATCTTACTCGGTTGACCAAGAAATCGGCGGTGAGCCATATCTATATCGGTAAACCTACCAAGGACCAGCAGGGCAAGGTGGGAACGGGAACGCAGATACAGCTGAACGATAAGTTTGCCACGGCTCCTGAGGTGATGGATTACATCAGTGCCGAGAAGAAGCGCATGTCGCCGGAAGACCAGAAACTGATGACCGTTTCCATCAAGGCCGACAGGGAGACAAAGATGGGTGTGATTACCGATGTGAAGCAGGCTTTGCGCGAGGCAAAAGCACTAAAAATTAGTTATTCGGCGGTGGAAAAAGGGCAATAAAGTGGTCTAAAAGGAAAAATAATATTAATTTGTTGTCATTTTCTTTTAAAAAGTTGCATTTCTTAAAAAAAAGTGCTAACTTTGCACTCAAATAATAATATCGAAATGGCAAAACAAGTATTAGATTCATTAGATAGGCAGATCCTGAAGCTGATTTCTCAGGATGCCCGTATTCCATTTTTGGAAGTAGCACGCGCTTGCAATGTGAGCGGTGCAGCTATTCATCAGCGTGTGGCTAAGCTATCAAACCTAGGCATTATCAAGGGTTCACAGTTTATCATCGATCCGGAGAAGATCGGTTATGAGACTTGTGCCTACATGGGTTTGTTCCTGAAGGAACCGGAGAAGTTCGATCAGGTAGTGGAAGAGCTGAAGAAGATTCCTGAGGTAGTGGAGTGTCATTATACCACGGGTGGTTTTGATATGTTCATCAAGATTTATGCTATCAACAACCATCATCTGTTGGAGATTATCCATGACAAGTTGCAGCCTCTGGGCTTGTCTCGCAGCGAGACCATCATCTCTTTCAATGCAGCCATCAACCGCCAGTTGTCTATGAAGGACCTTAAGACGATGGCTCCTGAAGAGGAGAATGAGGAGGAAGAGGGCGAGACTTCTGCGGAATAAAGAGATTTTCTGCAGATTCTTTAAAGCTTTTGCCCTTTCAGGGCGACAGGCTTGCGTCCATGATTACCCCTGGGCTAGGAGCTTCTGCCCTTTCAGGGTGTGTGGGGCTTACTTGCGAAAATAGAAGTTATTTTTTTAAATAGGTGAGGAATGAGAACGATAATCCGTTTTCGTTCCTCATTTCTTTTTCTATCAGTTCCCATTCTTCGGGATTGATTTCCGGAAAGAAGGCATCGGCTTGCTGCGGGGTAGCATTTATAGCGGCATCATTTACTTCCGCATCATTTACAGCGGTATCATCTACCACGGTGAGATAGAGTTTGCGGGCAGCAGGAAGGCTTTGGCGATAGATGCTTTCGCCACCGATGATGAATGTTTCTTCAGTCTTTCCTTCTGCAGCCTTTAATGCCGCTTCCAGATTGGGATATACTTCGCAGCCCTCCAGCTCTTTCATACTATTGGAAACAACGATGTTCCGGCGATGGGGCAGGGCACCATTGGGGAGTGACTCATAGGTTTTGCGGCCCATGATGATGGTATGTCCCGTGGTGAGTTCGCGGAAGCGGGTTAAATCGGATTTTATATGATAGAGCAACCGGTTCTGATAGCCGATTGCTCTATTGGTTTGCGATATGCAGGCGATGATGCTGAGCATAAACTATTAACTATTAATTATAATTTGTTTCTCCGGCACGTGGGTGCTCTTGATTTTCCACTCTTGCGGATAGAGGTTGTTGGCACGATTGCCGATGTTCTTTTCCCAGCCTAACGGCACTCCCTGATAGGTGACCAATACATATTTCTTAGGAGAATCCACATGCAGGGTGACGGCTTCCTTGCGCAGATAGCGGATGGCATCTTCGTACGAAAGGTCTTCCTGCGGGAAGGCATCTGTGTTGAGCATGGTGGAGAGGGCGAGACACTGGTCGGGGATAAGGCCCTTGCCCTTGTCGGTTCCCAGTTTGATGCCGGCATGAATCACCTTCAGACTGTTCTTTGCCAGTTCGTAGATGTATTGCCATCTTTGCGGAATGGCATAGACGTCGCCATCTTCTGTCTTCTGATAGTCGTAGCCCATGCCATATTCGCCTTCCTCCAACGCATCGCTGGTACTGCGAATCCAGTTGCCGGGAATCATCGTCAACACATTCTTGTTGCTTTTTCCTGCTTTTCCTGCGTTATTCTTGTTTCCCTTTCCAGCTTTTCCCTTCTGGTCGGCATTCATTCCCTTCTTGGCTTTTCCCTTCTTCTTGTCTTTTTCTGCCTTGGCAGTATAGCTCAGGAGCACGTTTTCCTCTTCTTCGCCTTCCTTGCGGAGTACGGCGAGGAAGATGCCTTCGCCTCGGGTTTTGCCTGGGAGGAAGCGATAGACGGGGATGCTGGAACCGATGAGATTGCCCGTGATGTTCCAGGAATCATCGATGCCGGTTAAGGCTACAGGCTCAGCACCCAGTTCCTCGCAAATCCATGCGATGTTCTCCTCGTCTTCGTGGGCATTGAAGGTACAGGTGGAGTAGATGAGGATGCCGCCCGGTTTCAGACAGCTCCAGATGTCGCTCACGATTTCGCGCTGCAGATGCCAGCAGTTGTCCACATTCTGCAGGCTCCATTCGGCGATGGCTCCATCGTCCTTGCGGAACATGCCTTCGCCCGAGCAAGGTACATCGGTGAGAATAACGTCGAACTGAAGCTTCGACTTCTTGTAGTCACGTGGATAATTGTTGGTGACAATCATGTCGGGATGACCGAATTTCTGAATGTTCTCGGCAAGAATCTGTGAACGGGTGCGCATCGGTTCGTTGCTGAAGAGCAGACTGCCTTCTGGCAGCGCAGCACGCACGGCAGTGGACTTTCCGCCAGGAGCCGCACAGAGGTCGAGCATCATCACGGGTTCGTGAACCAGCTGGCGAATCACCAGGTCAACGAACATGGATGAGGCTTCCTGCACGTAATATTTTCCGGCATGGAGCCATGGGTCGAAGGTGAAGTTGGGACGAGTAGAGAGGTATCTGCCCGTGGAAGGACACCAAGGGATAGGTTCGCCCATCACTTTCTGCTCTCCCTCTTTGTGAGAATTAACATCCTTTTCCTCTTTAGGAGTTTTAACATCCTCTCCCTCCTTACATTTAAAAGGATTGAGTCGGATGCTGGTAGGTGCTTCGCCCTCTGTAATTCCCTGTTCCAGCTGCTGGTACAATTCCTCGCCCATCAGCCCAAGGGTATATTTTCTGAAATCTTCTGGTAAAATCTTAGCCATCTATTATATATAATAATGTGTAAATATCTATTTGAAGAGTATAAATAAGCCCCAAAAAGAGCAAAAGTATCTCTAATTTTTTGCAAAAATAAGAAAAATTTCGTTCCTTTGCAACTAAATCGGGCAGAGATTCGTCTAAGACATAGGAAAATTAATAAAAAATAAGGTAAAACTATATAAATGTTGATAGATATGAAGAAAGCAATATTAGCATTGGCGCTCGTTATGAGCATGGGAGCTACGCAGATGTCTTGGGCGTCTTCTGCTCCGAAACATCGTTATCATCCTACTACGCAGCAGGTGGATCAGCAGGATGCGCAGGAAAAGGCGGCAGATGGGAAGACTGCTTCGGCTGATCAGAAAGCTTCTGCCCAGGATGACGGGGCGCTGGAGGCTTATTCGGATACCACCAGTGCGGATTCTGCCATCAATGATGCTTGCGACTATGATGATGCCCATGCTTATCATTCCAAGTATAGCCTTGGAAATTACGATGACCCGTTCGATTTCATCGGTTCGGTATTCGGCAGCGGAATGCTGAGTGCGATGGTCATCTTCTGCATCATCTTCGGATTGCTTTTTATCCTGGCTCCGCTGATTGTCTTCATCCTGCTTATCAGATATCTGGTTCGCCGCCATAACGACCGAATCAAACTGGCTGAGATGGCGATGGAGAAGGGCATCAATGTTCCGGAGAGCGACCGTCCGATAGACAAGCAGAGTGATGAATATCTGGTGAAGCGCGGATTGAGAAACGTCTTCCTGGGAGCCGGCTTGTGCGCCATGTTCTCGTGGTGGTCTGTTGATTTCCTTGCCGGCATAGGAGCCTTGATAGGCTTCTATGGATTGGGGCAGACCCTGATAGGCTTGCTTCCAGCCATCAAGGACTGGTGGAACAACCGTCATGGTAACCAGGGAACGGGCTATAATGGAACTCCGGTATAAAGAATCAAAGATAGAATAATTATTAGTTAATATATAGTGGAAAAGTTATCCGATATTTCTCTCGTCACGAAGGTGGTGATGCTTCACGACCGCAAGTCGTTCGACTTGCTGGTCAAGAAGTATCAATCACCTATTCGTGGGTTCTTCCTACGGCAGACGCTGGGGGATGCGCAGCTGAGTGACGACTTGGCGCAGGATACCTTTGTGAAGGCCTATACCCATCTGTCTGGTTTCAAGGGTACGGCGCAGTTCTCCACTTGGCTTTATCGCATCGCCTATAACGTGTGGTATGATTACAACCGCAGTCATAAGGAGACGCAGGATATTGATACGCCGGCGGTAGCCCGGCAGAATGCGCAGGGCGTGAATAGCGGATTGAAGATGGATTTGCTCAATGCCCTGCAGATATTGAGCGAGAACGAACGTACATGCATCACGCTGCAGCTGATGGATGGACTTTCTATAGATAAGATTGCAGAGGTGACGGGAATGGCGCAAGGCACCATCAAGTCGCATCTCTCTCGTGGAAAACAGAAACTTGCAAGTTACTTAAAGCATAATGGTTATGACCGATAAAAAAAATGATAAGATACAGAGCATGGATGTTGACCTGCTGAGTGCTTCAGACGAGCAACTCTTGCAGGCATTCTTTGCCGATAACAAGATGGCTGAGATTCCTGACGATGGTTTTTCAGACAGGGTGATGCAGGCTTTGCCGGCTATGGAAACGGAGCAGTCGTTGCTGGAATTCCACATTGCGTTGGCGAAGCGCCATCGCCTGGAGCATCTGTGGACGGCGGTGTGCGTGGCTATCGGAGTGATTGCCGCCGTTCTCTGTCAGGGCTGGGAGCAGATTCAGGGCTGGCTCTATGGCATGAAGATAGATTTCCTGCTTACGGGTTTCCATGCCATCAGACACGGGATGGATTCTTTCGGAAATTCGCAGAATCTCTGGATGATGCTGGCAGGCATCGTTGTCCTCATCATGGTGTGGGGATATAATGAACTGGCGGATGCCAGGGAATAAGAAGAAAAAACTCTTTCTATTAGCTGATGATATTTTTTAAGCTTATAGAAAGAGTTTTTTGTTGCTGTAAAAGTTATGTTCAAAAGCTTTGAACTTATGTTCAGAGCCTTTGAACTTAAGTTCAGAGTCTTTGAACTTATGTTCAAAGGTTTTGAACGAAGATTATTCTTAGGATAAAATACTTTTTATTCCAAGTCAAATTCGAAATCGAAGCCGTTCTCATCGGATTCCTCCTTCTGTTTTGGCTTTGGTTTCGGAGGATTCTTTAGATTGCCCTTCTCATCAAACATATTATAGGTGGTGCGAAGAACAATGAACTCGGTGCGACGGTTGATCTGGTTGCAGATTTCCTGATGCTCCTTGCTCTGCTTCAGGATAAACTCCTGGGTAAGCTCATCGCCCTCCTTGAGCCAAGGATATTTCTCGGTGAGTTTCTTGCGAACCTTCTTTGGTCGCTCCTTGCCATAGCCCACAGGGGTAAGACGCTCTTTCTCAATGCCATGGGCTATCAGATAGTTGACCACCGACTGGGCACGGCGCTGAGACAATCGCTTGTTGTATTCGGCATTGCCCTTGTAGTCGCAATGCGCACTCAGTTCGATGGTAACGTTAGGATTCTCCTTGAGCAGTCCCACCAGTTCATCGAGCGACTTGGTGCTGGCTGGCGTCAGCGTAGCCTTGTCGAAATCGTAGAAGATGTTGTCGATGAGCACAGGGGCGGTGATGGAAGCCAACGGGAACTGGAGTACGTACTCTTTGCTTTCCTTCGCCGAATCCACACGCAGTTCCTCCTTGTGGTTGAGGAATCCCTTGCAGGATGCCATCACCAGATAATCTACCTTGGTGTTGATAGGCATGGTGAAGGAACCGTCGCTCTTCACCGGCAACTTCTTGTAGGTTCCGTCGTTTCCTACCACCGTAACCTGGGCGGCAGGCAACTCGTAGCCATCCATCTCGTAAACCCAACCCTTCATAGTGGTAACAATCTCCGGATTCTCGAAGGAATAGATGTGGTCGTAGCCGCGTCCATCCTTTCTGTTAGATGAGAAGAAACCGCGGTTGTGCGGACCTTCGAAGGTCATTCCGAAATCATCGGCTTCGGAATTCAGCGGATAACCGGGATGGGTTACCTTGTATTGCTTGGTTTTCTTATCTACCTTGGCGATGTAGATATCGAGACCACCCATGCCCACATGACCATTGCTGCTGAAATAGAGGTCGCCGTTAGGACGGAAGGTAGGGAACATCTCGTCGCCCGGGGTATTGATGGGTTCGCCGAGGTTTTCCACACCACCCAGTCCGGCAGCGGTGATGCGTACACGCCAGATGTCGTATCCGCCTACGCCGCCCGGCATATCTGATACGAAATAGAGCCATTCGCCATCCGGACTGACAGCCGGATGGGCGTAGGTGCTCAGGGTATCCTTGGTGAGTTCCAGCGGATTCGGCTTTCCCCATGCCGCATCCGAGCGGCTGGAGGTGACGATTTTTGCGAATCGGGGAGCAGAGGCATCGGTGACGCATTGCGTGAGATACATCTCTCTGCCATCGGGAGCGAAGCAGCAGGCACCCTCGTCGTAGGCGGTGTTGAGACCCGAGGCGATGGCTTCCGGTTTGCTCCATTTTCCCTTGTCATCCTTTTCAGAAAGGAAAATGTCGCCTGCCTTGGTTCCGGTGATTCCGCTGAGTTCATCGCCCTGTGCCTCGTTGCGGGTAGAGGTGAAATAGAGCTGGTCGGCTTCATCGCCCAGAAGCATCGGCGAATAATCGTCTCTTCGGGAGTTGAACACATCCATCTTCTTCACCTTATATCGGCTTCCTTCCTTCTTCCAGGTAGGGGCGAGCTGTGCCGATTTCAAGCCGTTTCGGGCAAGCACGTTGTCGGGAAGCGAATCAACGAGGATTCTGAATTCCTTTTCCGCCTGCTTGTATTCTCCGTTTTTCAGGAGCAGACGGGCGTAAGCCAGACGGTCGTCGATGGATGCCTGGTTGTAGCGCACGGCGTTGCGATAGGCGGCAATCGCCTTGGGGGTGGAGTTGATCTTGTCGTAGCAGCGAGCCATCTTCAGGGCTATCTTGCCACGGCTGGCACGTTCCTTGGAAGGCGTCTTGGTGTAAGCCTGCTTAAACTGGTCGGCAGCATCGTAGTATTCGCCCAAAGCCAGGAACTTTTCTCCCTTCTTCAGATTCTTGTCGATGCCGCAACTCATCAGGAGGAGGCAACAGACGGCTGTTATGATGTGATAAAATCTTATTTGCTTCATATCATTTAGAAATAGAAAACCCTAATTATGATAATAACGAACGGGATTCGTAATTATTATAATTAGGGCTTTATTGTCTGGATATATTTCCGGAAAATTACATCTGCGAGAATGGCTGGCGGTATTGGCAGCCTGATTTCCAGTTGCTGCAACCGTAGGCGGTCTTGCCCTTGATGATGACGCCCTTGCCGCAGAGCGGACATGGCTTGCCTACCATTGGGTCGGCTGGAGCCTGTGCTGCAGAAGCATTTTGTGCAGTTGCTTCATCCTTCTTCTTGGCTGGCTTCTTCTTGGCTTCTGGTTTCTTTGCTGCCGTTTTCTTCTTTTCCGGCTTTTTCTTGAGATCTTCCTCCGTCATGATGGTTACTCTTCGGCTGCTGTTATCCGATAATACATCAATGACAATCTTGTTGATCTGCTCTTTCAAGCCGTTGATAAATTCTGCAGGGTCGTAGGTCTTGTGCTCGATGTCTCGGAGCTTTTTCTCCCAGATACCGGTCAGCTCGCAGCTCTTCAGGAGTTCCTCGTGGATGGTGTCGATGAGTTCGATGCCTGTTGGAGTTGCCATCAGATTCTTGCGCTGGCGGCGGATGTAGTGGCGTTTGAAGAGGGTTTCGATGATGCCGGCACGGGATGATGGACGGCCGATTCCGTTCTCCTTCAAAGCCGCACGAAGCTCCTCGTCTTCCACGAATTTACCCGCAGTCTCCATCGCACGGAGCAGGGTAGCCTCGGTGTAATACTTCGGTGGCGTGGTCCATTTCTCTGTCAGGGTAGGCTGATGGTCGCCCGATTCGCCTTTCACGAAAGAGGGGAGGGTTCTTTCTTCTACCACTTCCTTCTTAGTACCGTTTCCGTTTCCATCGCCTGCATTTCCGCCATCATTTCCGTTGGCATTATCAGCATCGTCGTCATCGGCATTCTTCGCATCCTTGGCATAAACCACTCGCCAGCCTGGTTCCAGAATTTCCTTACCGCTCACCTTGAACTCTATCTTTTCCGGTTTGGGTCCGTCTTCGTTGATGACTTCGCCCAATACGGTGGTGGTAGAGAATTTACA
>ULNV01010581.1_pt1 | contig 10372 bp, 8 predicted proteins | sample 1952011 | NCBI WGS metagenome assembly ULNV01 (sample SAMEA4835586, study PRJEB28245) | human gut metagenome | biome: gut microbiome; material: fecal sample | place: Denmark | collected 2008
GAAGTCAGCGTTACGGGATTGCCTTCCCGCTGCATAAGTCACTCTAAACATGACGGCGAGTCAGCCACCTCTGATGTCTTTCCCACGCCCGCAAGGGCGGTTGTACGGTTTTCTATAAATTGGCGCCTTCAATTATTTAAAAGGCGCCCACTGCAACCCTCAGCGGCGAAGCCGCTGTCAATCTTAAGAACCCTAGGGGCGAAAGCCCCGTCAAACCTCAGAACCCTCACGCCCGCCAGGGCGTGTCCATTTCAAAAAAATCTGCGCACCTCACCGATGCGCAGATTTCTTTATTCTACAGAAACCAGTTCGATTTTGAAATTCAGTTCCTTCCCTGCCATTTCATGATTGGCGTCAAAAGTAATGGTGGTATCGGTCTTTGCTGTCACCTTCACCGGGAAACGCTGGCCCATAGGATCCGTCAGCACCACCCGCGCCCCCACCGGGAGCTCCGAAGATCCGGGCATCTGATCCATATTGATAGTCAGAATGTTCCGTTCATCCGGCATACCATACGCTTCCTCCGGCATGAGGTGGATATTCTTGATTTCCCCCACTGCCATATCCTTCACCGCTTCATCAAAGCCCTTGATCATCTGGCCGGCGCCGCACACAAACTCCAACGGCTCTCCCCGGTCATAGGAAGAATCAAACTTCGTTCCGTCATTAAACGTGCCCTCATAATGGACACGGCACTTCTTATTCACGTTGCTCATAGAAAACTCCATTTCTTTATAATACCCATGGGGCGAATACGCTTATCATTATACAATAGAATGGGATTGAGAGCTAGTATGGGGGAAGGTTCGGGTAAGTGTAACCAGCGTTTTGTGCCTAGCAGCTGGTTACGTTACCAGCCACCAGCCACCGCGCCGTCAGGCGCCCCTCGATCTTCGATCCCAGCCGCCATAGGGCTGCTCGCCCACCAGCTCATTAACTCAGAAACTCCTCCAGTTTCCTCACCGGCAGGGGCTCCCCCACCGCCCAGGGATCCTGGCGGATGATATTGACCTCCCGGAGCACAGCTGCCAGCGCATCCAGGTCCTCATAATTTTCTTCATAAACTTCCCGCTGGCCATAGACATCTTCATAATACTCCACGCCGGCCGCCGTTTCCTCCGCCTTTCTTACCTGAGCCAGCTTCTCCCCCCTGTCCAGCCCTTTATCAAAAACATTGTTCACCCGCAGGGCCATCCATTTCTCCAGTGACCGATCACTCACCTTTTTGGAAAGAGCTTTCCAGAAATTATGCAGGAATATCTCCCTATCCACCAGGTAGCGGAACTTCAGGGGACACACATTCTCTTCAGGATTATCGTGATCCCTGTTTTTTCGTACCGTCAGCACCATCTTCCCCGTGCCCGCCACCGGCTCCAGATCGACCACATCGCACCAGCAGCCGGGATCATAAAATAAGAGCTCCGCACCGCCCTTTTTATCCACAGTATAGAAAAAAGCCGCCACCCCCAGAAGATGCCAGGGATAGAAATCAAGGGCTCCTTCTACCAACGGCCTGCCTCCACATTTCATGCAGAACGAGCCGAAATCGAGAAATTCATCATCCCTTTCCGTGTAGAAATGGAAAGTAATCCGCCGCTCCGGCAGACTCTTCCACTCCCCGGAATAAGCGCCCCGCGCCTCCAGCTCCGGAAAATCTCCACCTGCAGCCATCATGGCCTTTGCCCTGTCAGCTATCATTTTCTGCCTCCTTCGATGAAACTTGTAACTAGTAGCATGTAGCTAGTAGCTAGGAACTAGTAGCCAGGAACAAGCTACAGGCCACATCCTCCGCACTCGATTTCGGTCCCGGCCGCGCCGCCTCACACGTCATCTCGAGCGGAGCTCTGAACCGGTATGAGGAAAAAAGTATCAGAGCTCTATTGTAGCTCTGAGCCGAGAGATCTCCCACCGTAATGCGGCCTGCACCATTGAGCAGTGAGATTTCTCCACTCCACTGTGCTGCGGTCGAAATGACAGCGGAGCGGCTGGTGGCTGGTGGCGCCGGTCGGCGCGGTGGCTAGTTTCTAGTAGCTGGTTGCTAGTTTCTGGTTCCTCTAGATACAAGCTACCGGCTACAAGATACTAATCCTTACGCTTATCCCTCTCCGCCGGTGAGTAATCATCGGGCCGGATGGAAACTACGGTTTTCCCCTCTTTTCTGATTTCCAGAGTATAACCCATGAGACTTAAAGCCCTTAGAAAAACAGAGAGCTTCACACTTCCAGTGGAAACAGAGCGGTTCAGGGAGTACTGCAGAAGCCCCAGCTTTCTGGCCAGGGCAGATTCTGAAATATGGGAATCGTTCTCTCTCAGGGTTTGAAACAGCTGCTTGATAAACGTATCCATCATGTCACTCCCAAAATCAAACATCTTCTGTTGATGGTTAATACATTTTTGTAGTATAATGTGAGAAGCAAATCAAATGTTTGTCCTATAAAAGGAGAAGAAAATGGACTTGGAAAACATCCGACAGGCAGTCATAAAACGGCTTCACACCTACACATACAACGTGGCCTATTACCGGCGCATCTACGTATGGTCTCATTTTGAAGAAACCTGGGCAAAGGATCAGTGGTCCAGTTCTTCCGGCCAGGCAGAGGCAGTGAAAGATATTCTGCTTCACGTTCTGAGGGCAGATCCAGATTTGATTGAGAAAACGGAACAACATGCCAGGGAAAAGGCCTACCAGGATTTTGCGGAAGACTATGCGCCGCTGGATTAGAAAGGTTATCCTTTTATTATATCCTCATACTTTTTGATGAGTTCTTTGATCAAGGGATCTGATGAAAATCCATATTTGTGAGCTGTATTTAGAATCTTAATTCCCTGTCTGGCCTGTCTCCAAGATGGTTTATTATCCCCTCTCTTGTATCTGCCAAGGTTAACCGCAATACTGCACTGAAATGCGGGAAGTTCCCCGCTTTCTTTCCCCCAACTTGCAATAGCGGCCCAAGTACTGCTGTCAACACGTTTGATATCGGCTATCAGCATTTCTTCTTCCGATGGGGCTTCTGCCACTTTTTTACCTTCTCGGGACACAGAGATTGACTTAGTAATTGCGCCGGCAGTGCTTGTTAAATCGTTCTCTGAAATTTTCGAGCCATTAATCTCAAGCTGTTTAAGGCCAGTCCAGCATGCTTCTTTTTTACACCACTGTGTAACATTCTGCCCATTAGCTGACTCAATAATGTATCTATGTACTGCATCTGCCGTCATTTCTATATTGCGCTTCAGAGAATCGGATATGCCCTGATTCTTCCATATTTTTACAAGATCAATTCGCTGTGATGATTTAAAGCATAAATAAGCAAAGGTATAATCGGCAACATTTGCCCAATACCCCTTCAGCTTCATCTTTCTGATAATGGATTTGGTTTCCCTGTAAAGGATAGCCTTTGCGATAAGCTCCTGATAATAAGCCTGTCCGGGAATAAACCGGGTCATCTTTTTCTGCATGCGGACCGTAAATTCTCTAAAACTGGTCTGTCCCCCTTTACTTGCAATATACGGAAGCATATCCCATACATTTTCATAGCGGGCAAGTTCCAGCTTATCAAAGTACTGAGCTTTGGGATAAATGGAGTCAAAGTATTTCTTATTTTTCTCCCTGGCTCTAGTGTCATTATATTGTCCGCGGGCCCGTTCGTAAAACCATTTTGTCTGCTGCTCCCCACCTGTTTTGGCAGGGGCCCATACGGTTCTTGAAAGTTTCTCGATTGCCTGGTGATATCCATCATTCGCGGAAAAATCTGCCAGCTGCACCTTATTCTGTGTATTGGCGCATTTAGAAATCTGTGGCACCACTTTTTCCATTTCATTCTGGTCATTAACTACGGTAATTTTAGCTTGTACAAAAATCTTGCTGAGAGGGGTCTTGTCCTTCAGGCATGCATTAAAGATGGACGCCGTTGTTTGTCCGCCATTTACTATTTGGAAATCTTTCAATGCTGTAATCGTGCAGATGTTTCCATGTATATTTGAAACAGATACACTTTCCGCAGTGGCTGAAATACCATTATTGTATGCCAAAAACATTTCCGGAATCTGCAGGATTGTGTCTCTAATCCCTTTGTTGACACTTCCTCTTACCTGAAGAAAAGCACGGACATTTTTTTCAAGAAGACGAGAGCTGTACTTTTCATAAATCTTATACAGCACATCACCGGGAAATACAGCTAAATAGGAAGTATAACCTCCACTATGATTCTTTTCTCCACTTTTGTCTGCCCGATAAACATCAGGAATTTCAACTTTGATACAGTCCAAATCCTTACCGGCTATTTCCTTTAAATTAAAATCGATCTTTTCCCTCGCATTACCAGAAGTACTGATTCTATAAACTCTCTCCAAATCCCAGACAGCAGAAACAAAGCTGATACCTTCGCTGACAACGACAGGGAGCACAGTAGCCCGTATCGTACCATTGGTAAACAAAAGAAGCTTAACAGAAGTAATTTTATACTTAAAATCATAAATCGTTTTAGCAATATCATACCCTTCCAGTGCTTCTTCAATATCCGTATAAAGTCCTTTTCTTGCCTTGAGATAAAACTGTTTTACCCTGTTGAGCATCGCAACAGCCTCTGAAGGCGGCACACTAAACATGTCCGGGCTGTTCTTATAAAGAGAAACAAACAGCACTATGGAAGTTTCATCTTCCGAAAGACTGAATCCATTGATTTTTACTCCACGGCCTTCATAGTAGCTGAGATTTCCGTCTTCCAGTTCGTCCCATTCGCATAGATAATCAATATAAATCTGCGTGAATATAGATTCTCTATACTGCCCTTCTTCTTCAATAGCAGCCTTATTAATAATTTCCTGGCTCAGATTCTGGTAAAACTTTTCAAGTTCTTTAGTCCGTTCCATAACGTTATCCTTTTAAAGAATCAATAACAGAATTGAAATCCGCCCGATACGCTTCACAAGCATTGAGGTTCAGTATGTATTCAGCTTTAAGTATGGCCGCCGGAACAACGTCTCTGGTTATTCTGGGGAATCCGTCCTTCACATGGTACACCCTGCATTCTGCAGATGAATATTTTCCCTTGTATTTGTCCGACTGTTCCTCAAAGAAGCCAATGCATTCCAATTTGGCACAAAACAGGGGCCGCCGTTTCTCTGGTATTCTTTCAACAATCTGCCTGACTAATTCCGGCAGGGATAGCCCATGCAGATCATCCACTACAAGCCGGTAAACAATCAGATACAGATTTCCACCGGCATATTCATCGTCCAGGCTCAGCTGTCCGACACCGGAAATATGTACTTCTGCAATTTCATTGGCCGTTGTCGTTTTGATTTCAACTGCCAATTTTTTTGTTTGAAAATCCTGAGCCGTTTTTCGAGGGCCATTCCACCATACATCGGCATCCTGCACTCCTGCTTCAAACTGATTCCGAATAAACAACAGCTCACCAAACAATCCAATCTCTTCACTGCGGCTCAGGACGTTCGTCTTTCTTCTCTTGAAAAAAACTGCCCAGTCATTTATCTTTTGAGAAATAGAACGTACATAGGCCTCTGCTTCCTCAATTCCTGTTAATGACGCTAAAATATCTTCAGCAATAACAGCAAATTCATCGTTCTGCTCCACAGATCCGGAAGTCAGTATAAGACTGGTGCATCCATCCTGTTCATAGGACGTTTCAGTTACCGTAATTGCTAACCCCTCATAGGACGGCACATCCTCAAACCGATTTCCCAACGATTTTGGAATCTCAATGTAAAGGCACCGCAGGCCATGAATACTGCCAATATAGGTACGATAAAGGAGGCTGCTGTAAACAAGACTTTTAAGCCCCTGATTTGCGGCATCGGCCTCCTCCAGCCGGTGCCATCTGTCAATAAGTCCCATCATCCTCACCTTCGTCCCTGGCAATGTTTTCACGATACACCTCGTCCACTTTATACTCTACCTGCGTGGCAGTGGGACTGTCAGGAAAACTAATTGCATAGCCAACATAGGTATCAGGATATATTTTTATCGGCTTCTTTGTTTCGGAAACTTCCCCAGACTTAAATACATAAACCAAGAGAAGGCCCTTTCTGCTATCTCTAATTCTCCTAATAACCGGTCCAGAAGGTTCCTGCGGTTCCTTTGCTTTAGGCCCGTGTCCATTCTGACTGAATTCTTCCCTTGTTTCCCGAAGCGCTTCTTGATACTGCCGATCATCCAGATCAATAGACTGATGGCTTGGTGTAATCAGATTGTTATTTACTAGTGAAACATTATTCTCATCTTCAAACTCATCATGACTGGCATTCCGACGCCAGCTTACATTAACCGGAAGCCCGCCAATCATAAGGCTGTGCTGATAGCTGCTTGGATCCTTCACTGAAATCAGTACAACCGTCCAATCCGTCAGTTCTTTTTCTGCGTTTTGGCTCAATATATACTGGATCAGTATATGGGAAGAGGCATAAGAGCATTCTGGGTGAACCTTGATATTCTCCAAAAAATCCATAATTCTGGCAGATGAAACATTTTTCCAGATATATGACCCCGGTGCCCCTCTCCCATTCATTCCGGGCTTTCCAAGGGATGCCGCCCATGTACTTAAAAAATCAACATTCCGCTGATTTACATCACTTTTCCTATAATACTTAGTAATCTGCACCAGATGGCCGGAATAAGTCACTTTTCGAGTATCAGAATTCCGCATTTTGTTCAAAGCGGTGACAATCATCCCATCGGGATGCGTTCTTACCTTTAGCCCATAATTTTCCGGCGACGCACCAATGGAAGCCATATCATCCAGTTCCTGCCGGAATTCTTTATTCACAAGCGCGATATGCCTGTACCATTTAGTCAATACACGGCTTGTATACAAACGGCACACATCTGCATAACCGTTCCTAAATCCAAACCATCTGCCCATCTGAAGCAGGGTATCATACATTTTTGAAGTGCGAGTATAGTAGCTCACGGAAAGGCCTTCCAGCGTCAGCCCACGGGATAGCTTGTCTCCGCCCACAGCAATAACGCTCATTCCTTTATTATGACTATCGTAATCAAGTCCGCCATCTGCCGCCCTTCCATTTACAGCTTTGACTTCAATTTTGGAAGCACTTGAAAATAATAATGGTTCAATCTCATCCCAAGTCAGCGGAATAATCTCATTATCATCAATGGCGTCTTTCACTCTGCGAGTTGTCTCTACAAAATCTGTGTCCCATAATGTCTTAAGACTGCGAATCAGTTTTTCATACTGCGGGCCGGTTTTCATATCCAACTCAGCTTTAATATCCCGAATCAGGGAGTCAATAATGCTGACAAGCTGTTCCTGGACATCCACATAGCGGGTAACATGAATAAGCATAGACTTATGTTTGTGCCCCTGCCCTCTTGCATCCCGAATCGCACAGGATAATATGAATGCATAAATCGCCTGTTTCATAGAATCTGGAATTTCATGGACTTTTAAGGTAGACTTATGTTTCACTGGGAAAATTTTCTCATAATCACTGATGAGCCTTATCAATGGAAGCGGTTCCTGTTCCGTTGTTCCAGAAGTCCTGTCATCATCCAATCCAAAGACTTTCTCCGGTCCAATATAGTTAGAAGGCGCATGAAGATTTACAATGAAGCTTCGTGGATATAAGTCTTCCCCATATTCACTGCCGTCCCGGCTGCCATCATCTGGATAAATGAAAATATTGGCAAAGGGAGTTGCGGTATAGCCCACATATACACTCTGCGAGAAACAGTTAAGAATTTTTCGTATCCAGCCATTAACCCGAGAGGGATCCTGTTCTTTAATATCCTCTTCACTCATTCCCATTCGTTTGGCTGCTTTTGTATCAATAGATGCATTATCTGCTTCATCATCAATAAGCAGAAGCGGCACATTTGAAATTCTTCCAGATTGACTGATATGGGCAAACCAGTCAAACAGATTTTTAAGCGGAGTTACATTTTTCTTAACTACAGCAATAACCGGATCCCCACCAGGAGTGATGGTTACCGTAGAATGTACAGACTTCCTGTAATCACCATTCGCCTCGCTGCTTGTTACTGCCGTTACGGGTTGAAGCCCACGAGAAGAAAAACGTCCAGCGCCAAAAATAGTTGTTCTTCGATCATGATTTCTGGACTTGGATGTATCTCTTCCTAAGAATCCTTTATCTATACGTTTTTGGGTCTGGCTTCTTAAGTCGTTATTCAAGCCCGCAAGTACGATAATCACTTTATAACCCGCATCTACTGCCTTGCAGATCAAGCCAACGTAATTGCTTGTTTTCCCTGACTGGATATTACCGACAACCATGCCCCTGCGGTCCCAATCACCCTGACGTTTTGGACTTTCCATCAAGCTAAGGATAGTATCCGTCGATTTATCGATGCTGCTGATAACGGCAGGTGGAAATTTTTCCTGTTTTTTTAGGTAAAGAGTATACCGCTTCCAATAATTCCAAGATATGTCTGCCCTTTCACTGGAAAGCCATGCCTCATGGTCTCGTTCATCTTTAAGGGATGTAGTGATGCCGCCATAGGTGGCAACCGCTTCAAGAACATCGCGTAGAAGCTTTTCATCATTCACTGTCTGCCCAGCATATGAAGGAAGATTGCAAAAGACATCTTTCAACTTATGCAGCTGGTCTTCTAAAAGTTTAGCATCCGGCTTATCTGCAGCCTGCGCTATATCAACGAGAGCGCTGTATAAAGCATCATACAGACTGTTCATGGGAATTCTCCTTTTCTTCTTTAAACAGTTCCACCATATCAGGTTTGTACATAAATGGTTCCGTGGAAGCGATGTAAGCGATTGCCTCATCCTGAGACATACCACCGGCTGTTACGGTTTCGTATACAGCCTCCATAGCACTATGCAGATCTGCAATAGCAGTACCTTCAAATGGTGTCAGCATCTGGTCTGTGTTTTCCGAATAGTCAGAAATAATGGCCGGCACCGGTATTGTTTCCTCCAGCATCCTTAGAAGCTGCTGAACTTCCTGCTTCATTTCTGAATTTATCAACCTTTTGACAAAAGGATGATTTCGGTTTATTTCATATCCGATTTTCCCATCACGAATGCGCTGGTGCCAGAAATAGGTCTTATCATTCCTGCTTGTTCTAGTAATTTTCTTTCCACGGTGTCTGAATACCTGGGCTGAGAGCCGTTGGGTCGCTATAGCAATCCTTCTAAGCTCATCCTGTTTAGAAACCGGAGGAACTGCGATAGACTTTTTTACATCAATTCCCCATTCTTTATCCTGTCCATTATCTATATCTATTCTGATTCTAGCCAGCTTGTACTGTTCCTTTTTCTGCATTCCCGGAAGAAGCCAGTTTCCCGATACAATCATGCGATGATTTCTGAAGAGATAAAACCCCTGCTGGGCTGTCCATCCTTTTTCACCGGCATACTTCTCATAATCATCAGCAGTAAGCTTGCTTCGATGGGGCAGAATATAAGGGCAGACCGTCACCTCATGACCTTTGATGAAGAAATCCTCTTTCGGCTGCTGTTCACCGTCAGGGTGCTGTCCTGTCATAAACGGATCCCAGGGCTCTATCAAATTTTTATTAATAAACATCTGTACTTTATGCTTTCCAGGAATGCCCAGCATAAAATCTGAAAATACTTCAGCAATATGACTCTTTACTTCCTCTGCATAGCGGATAAATGCATGCTGATAATCCTCATCATTAATATGTTCATCTGGAATAATCCGATCTAAATTTTCCCAGACCACAACTGTACCATGGCTGATATTGGAAAAGAATTGCCCTATAACCCGGTCAGCCGTATCCGACCCCTTCTTTAAAAGAATCCAGTCATTCATCTGTGAAATAATATCCAGATCCCAGCATCGCTCATATAAATCACCATTCTGCTTTTTGGAGCCTACAGTGAACTTTCTGCACTGAGAAAAAGATGCTGTCTTGAGACCAAGGCCAAACCGTCCTAAATCATTACTTTCCCTATCATCTTCCGGATTCTTGCTTCCAGGGCGCATAGCTTCCACAAGTTCCTGCTCAGACATCCCACAGCCGTCATCCTCAACAGCAATCCAGGGTTTTCCATTATTCCAATCAAAAACAATCCAGATTTTCTCGGCTCCTGCGGTAAGACTATTATCAATCAAATCTGCAGCCGCAGTCTTGATATCATACCCAAACGCGCGAAGGGATTGTACCAGTGAAGATGCATAAGGTGCATCATGCTCATAATCGCAGTCCAGCATATAAGGGCCTCCGGTTTTCATTGTATCAGGCAGATTGAATCTTCCGCACCTGCCTATAAAAATTCAGACATTCCGCAAAGGGTTCCATACTACATTTGCTTTTTACTCTTCTCAGAGATTACATCCTGTACTTCTCTCACACAGTTCTCAGTATTCTGGTCATATGTCAAGTCTTTTTTTT